>ENA-OVGQ01000802-OVGQ01000802.1-human-gut-metagenome-genome-assembly--contig:-NODE-802-length-38172-cov-4.336359_pt1 | contig 38172 bp, 35 predicted proteins | sample MGYA00237774_ERZ505427 | MGnify/ENA primary metagenome ERZ505427 (study PRJEB26158, sample SAMN06016404) | human gut metagenome | biome: human gut; feature: ankylosing spondylitis patient; material... | reverse complement strand
GTCAAACCCTCCTTTTTTTTATTTTTTTGCTAGTATTTTTCTCATGCAGGTGAGAAACTAAAAAGAGTAACTATAAAAGTAAGATACATCGATAAAACATATAGATTTGCCTATTTGGAGACACCTATGAGATCGGAAATCCATGCCGCTGTCCCCCTGTGGATCAACACCCCTCTCGAACCTCCCCTCCCCTCGGGTTCCCCCGTCACCGAGCGTTGGCGCCTTGTGCAGAAGCATCTTCCCCCGTTGGCGGAGCTGCTGGACGTGGAAATCGTGATCATGAACGCGGAAGGCTACTGCGTGGGGGGAACCGGCCCCTACCTCCGCGGTGTCGGGTTCCGGATGCCCGCGGACAATGCGCTGACCTACAGCCTGCGTTCCGGCCAGAGCTCCATGGTGCTGACGCCCGGCAAGGAAGAAGTCTGCCGTACCTGCTCCGGCAAGGGGGCCTGCGCGGATGTGGCCAATTTCACGGGGCCGGTGGTGATAGAAAACGAAATCGTCGCGGTCGTGCAGATCGTGGCCTTCACCGACAATCAGCGCGCCGAGCTGCTGATGAAGTCGGAAAAGGCGTTCGAGCTCATCAGCCAGATCATCGGTTTCGCATGGGCCCGCGGACGCGACGTGGAATCGCTCCCCGAACAACCGCGCGATGACCGTTTTCCCAGCATCATCGGCGAGAGCAAGGCCATCTTGCGGCTCAAGGCGGCTATCCTGAAGGCCGCCGGCACGAACGCCACCGTCCTTATCCAAGGGGAGTCGGGGACGGGCAAAGAGTTGATCGCGCAGGCGGTCCATGACAACAGCCCCCGCCATACGGGGCCGTTCGTCGCCATCAACTGCGGGGCCATCCCGGAATCGCTCATGGAAAGCGAGCTGTTCGGCTATGAGCCCGGCGCGTTTTCCGGCGCGAACAGCGGGGGCCAAAAGGGGCTTCTGGAACAGGCGCACACGGGTACCTTCTTCCTCGACGAGGTATCCGAAATGCCCGTGTCGCTTCAGGTCAAGCTGCTGCGTGTCTTGCAGGAGCGCGTTGTCCGGCGCGTCGGCGGGAAGGTCAACCACAGCGTGGACATCCGCATCATCGCCGCCAGCAACAGGAACCTCCGTGAACTGGTGGCGCAGGGGGCGTTCCGTGAAGACCTGTTCTTCCGGCTGGACGTGATCCCCCTGTTCGTGCCCCCGCTCCGGGAGCGGCAAGGCGACATCCGGCTGCTGGTGGCCCATTTCCTCCAGTCGTTCAGCCGCGAACGGGGCTGCACCTACCGGGTCGCCACCGAACTCATGCACGCTTTCGAGGCCTACCCGTGGCCCGGCAACGTGCGCGAACTGAAGAACTTTGTGGAATACGGGGTCGGGTTTTGCGAGCACGGCGTCCTGACGCTGGATCTCATGGATTCCCGCTTCAAGACGGCAAGCCCCCCTCCCGTCAAAACGGAAAAAGGTATGCCGTCCCCACCGCCGGGGCCTGCCCGCGATACGGCGGAATACGACAGGATCATGCAGCTCCTCGGGCGCTACGGGCAGCACACGGAAGGGAAAAAACGGACGGCCTCGGAACTGGGGATCAGCCTTGCCACGCTTTACCGCAGGATGGGGCAGCTGGGCATCACGGCGAGAAAGCACGCGAGATGACTGAGGGCTCGCCTTTTCGCATGGATACGGCGGCAACCGCCCGCCCTGTCGCAATCCCCTGCATGGCGGGCCATTGCCTGTCCCAGGCCTTGGACGCCTTCAGCAGGCCTGCGCAAAGGAGAGGGAGGGGCCGCCTTCCCTTCCGTCATTTCCCCCCCCAGCCCGCCTGGGGCAAAACATCCCGGCTGTGCCTCCTCCCATGCGCTGCCGGGGGGCATGGCGGGGAGGACGGACCGCGCGGGGATAAGCGAAACGGGCGAACCCGTAAGGATGGGCGGGAGGATGGACAGGATGCCTGTCGCTATCTCGAGCGAGATCGCCCCATGCAGGAAACAGCCATAGCGGATGGGGTGGGCGAACGGCTTTCCCTTGAAGGGGATCCGGTTTTTGAGGCCCCACAGACCCCCTATAAGAAGATGCCTTCTTGGGGGGGGGAATGCGGCTAGGCGGGTTGCGGCGAGGCAAAAACGGTGAAGGCGCATTGAGGAGTGCCATCAAGCGGTTTCGATTTGCAGCGGACAGATTGGGAACGCTTTTTCGGGTACGAAAAAAGGACTCATGATTATTCATCATAAGTCCTTCAAAATTCTGGTGCGGCTGGAGAGATTCGAACTCCCGGCCTACAGGTTCGTAGCCTGTTGCTCTATCCAGCTGAGCTACAGCCGCATCACGAGAAAGAGGTATAGTCGGACGGCCCGGTTCCGTCAAGCGTTTTTTGGGGAACTCTCGCGAAAAAAATTTCTCCTGTGCGGAAAGAAATATTTTTTTCACTATAATATCATGATATTATCTGTTTTTATCTTCTTGAAAAAAGACAAGAAGCACAGCTTCCGTATGAGGCTGCCGGGGGATTGGACCGAGGGATTCAATGACAGCGGGAGGTTGAAGTGGGAAAGGGGAGGGGCGTACTCCTTTGGAAAGCGTCCCTCTCCCTTCCTCAATGTGTCTAAAACTCCGGCGGAAGCTGGAGCATTTCCTCGTACGTGAACACGGGGCCGTCCACGCACATGTAATGGCTCCCGACCTTGCAGTGCCCGCACTTGCCGATGCCGCAGTGCATGTTGGTTTCGAGGGCCGTGTAAATGTCCGAGGGCTTCATGCCGAGCTGCATGAGGTCGCGGGCGACGGCCTTGATGCGGCGGGCGGAGGCGCAGATGATCGCCGAGGTGTTTTTCCAGTCGAGGCCGAGGCCGGGCAGCAGGTCGTTGATGTAGCCGATGTGCGCATCCACCTGATCCGTAGGCTTGGAGAGCGAGTAGTGCACCTCGACGCCGGGGACTTTCGCCCATTCGCGCAGGTCGTCCTTGAGCAGCAGCCCGTCATAAGTCGAAGCGCTCGCCATAATGGCGATGCGCCCGAAGTCCGGCTTGTTTTCGATGGCCCGGACCAGCGTTGCGCGCACGGGCGCATGGCCCACGCCGGAGCCGACGACCAGCAGATCGCGTCCCTTCAGCGTCTCGTAGGGCAGGGGCACGCCGAACGGCCCGCGCAGGCCCATCATGTCCCCGACCTTCAGGTTGTGCATGGCCGTGGTGACCTTGCCGACCTTTTTGACGTAGAAGGTGAAGGCATCCTTCACGCGGTCGCTGAACGGCACGGAAATGGCGATTTCCCCCGCGCCGAACACGGTCAGCATGAAGAACTGGCCGCGCAGGGCGGGGCGGCCTTGATTGGGGCGGTCGCGGTAACGGACCGTAAACCGCTTGATGCCCTTGGCTTCCTCAAAAATATCGATGATCTCCGCTACGAGCGGCGTATACGGCTGAGGGTCGAACAGGCGTTCCTCGCGCTCGTAGTGCACGTTGACCGCCGGGGCGGGGGCTTCCAGCACCTCGTGGGGCGTCCGTTCCTTCATCCGGGCCATGATGTCGATGGATGCCGGGCAGACGGCCGCACACCGCCCGCATCCGGTACAGCCCTTCATGCCGAAGCGCTCTTCGATATATTGCAGCTTGTCGTAGATCCGGTAGCGCACAGCCGAAGTCTTGGAGCGCGGGTTATGGAATTCCGCGTTCCGGGTGAACGATACCGACTGGCACGAGTCCCAGACCCGGACGCGGGTGCCGGAATGGGGCGTGTCCTGCTCCTCTTCGGTGGTGAAACAGGTACAGGTGGGGCAAACGCGCGTGCATCCGGTACAGGCGATGCAGCTTGAGGCGATGGCGTCCCATTCTTCGTCCTTGAAGTGCGCGGCAAGCACCTGTCGGACCGTGGACGTGTCCAGCGTGCGGCGGAACGTCTTCAGCGCGTCTTCCTGCAACGCTTTCTTGCGTCTGCGGCCCGTGAATTCGAGGTCGCGGTACAGGAGCGGCGCGACGTGCGACAGGAGCGCCTTGCCCCGGTCCGATCCCGCCTCCACCCAGTACCAGTCGTTCTCTCCCTTCTCCCCTTTCTTGTGGTCGGGCCCGTAATCCGGGGTCAGAAGCAGGTCATACCCCTTGCCCGCCTGCATCCCGTATTCGGTGTGGGCGGTGATTTCCGCGAACGGCCCGGTTCCCATCGAGGCGCAGTAGCATTCCGGCCCGGCCTCAAGGCAGTTCACGGCGACGATGAACACGTGCTGGCGGCGCAAATGGTAATTGATGTCGTGGTGCTCGCCGAGAAAAAAGCGATCCATGTAGGCCAGCCCGTACGTGTCGCAGGGCCGCAGACCGAACAGGATCTTGTCTTCTTCCTGCAAGGATGACGAAGACGGCGCGCTGATGGCGGTACAGGTCTTCTCGTTGCCTTCCCAGCGGAACAGCTCCTCGCGCTCGCCGAAGACGAATCCCTTGGGCGCGACGATCAGGTTGGTGTATTCGTCCGGCTCCATGAACCGGACCTCTTTCCGGGTACGGCGCGACCAGATGCGCATCTGCGCGTTGTCCGGGCTTCCGCTCGGGACGAATACCGAATACCGCGCCGACCAGCGCGTCAGTATTTCGGGGAGATCCGATGCTTTGAACTTGAACATGAGGGCTCCTGGGGGAAAGGCGGGAATACGGGGGAGGGAAACCCTGCTGGAGAAGGGGTATCCCTCCCCCGCGCCCCCACCTTTTCCAATATTTTCGACCGGTGGGGAGGCTGCGCCCCATTTGTTTCAAAAACCTTGCTGATTAGTTGAATACACAGCAACTCTTTATTCCAAAGGAAAAACCGCGAACAGGGATTCGATAAACACGAAAGTCTTTGAAGGGAGAGAGGAGGGGGCTCGGGGGAGGGGAGAGGGAAACTTTCTCCAGAAGGTTTCCCCCTCCCCCGATATTCCTTTCCCTACTTCGCCTCCTCCACACGCACGGGCGTGAGCTTCAGCGCGGGGATTTTGACCGTGGGGTCGAGATGCTCGTGGCTCGTGAGCGCGTTGGCGGGGCTCTCCGCGAAATGGAAGGGGAGAAAAACGGTTCCGGGCTGGAGATCCGTGGCCGTCCGCAGGCGGGCCACGATGGAGCCCTGACGCGACGTCACGCGCACTTTCCAGTTGTCCTTGAGCCGCAAGGCCGCCGCATCGTCCGGGTGCATGTCGAGAAACGCCTCGGGATACTCGCGGTCCAGCGCCCACGAGCGCCGGGTCATCGTGCCGGTGTGGTAGTGGTGCGAGACGCGCCCGGTGAGCAGCGTGAACGGATAGGTTTCATCCGTGGCGCAGCCGAGATCGTCGGGCACGTCGTTGACCGTGAACAGCCCGCGCCCCCGCGTGAAGGACGCGGCGTGCAGATAGGGCGTGCCCGGATGATCCGGGGTCGGGCAGGGCCAGCACAGCCCCTGTTCCTCGGCAAGGCGGGTATAGTCCATGCCCGCGTAACTCGGGACCACCTGACGGATCTCATTGAAGATCTCGCGGGGCGAATCGTAGTCCGCCCGCCCGCCGAGCGCGTTGATCACGTCGCACAGGATGCGCCAGTCGGGGCGGGTGCCGGGCAGGGGGGGCAGGACTTCGTTGATGAGCTGTACCCGGCGTTCGGTATTGGTGAACGTCCCCTGTTTTTCGAGATAGCTGGCCGCGGGCAGGATCACGTCGGCAAGCCGCGCCGTGGGCGTCATGAAAATGTCCTGCACGATGAGGAAATCGAGGTTCCGCAGCCCTGCTTCGACTTTCGCCGCGTCCGGATCGGACTGCATGGGGTTCTCGCCCATGATGTAGGCAGCCCGGATGCTCCCGTCGCGCATCCCGTCCATGATTTCGGTGAGCTTCTTGCCCTGCTCGTCGGCGAACGGGCCCCAGAGCCGGGCGAAACGCTGGTGCCCCAGCTCGGAATCCGCCTTGACGTAGCCGGGCAGGGTTTCGGGGAGCGCGCCCATATCGCAGGAGCCCTGCACGTTGTTCTGCCCGCGCAAGGGGATGAGCCCGGTGGAAGGCCGCCCGATCATGCCGCAGAGCATGACGAGGTTCGCCAGCGCGCCGCAGGTTCGGGTTCCCGTTACCTGCTGGGTGACGCCCATGCAGTAGAGGATGATGGAATTGGGCCCCTTGGCGTACAGCCGGGCCGTTTCCCGGATGGCTTCGGGCTGGAGGCCGGTGAGCGGCGCGGCCCATTCCGGAGTGCAGCCCTCCAGCGAGGCGCGCAGTGCGTCGAAATGCTCCGTGCGCTCGTTGATGAAGGCGTCGTCCTGCCCTTTTTCTTCAAACAGGATGACGTGCATCAGCGCGTTGACGAGCGCGAGGTTGCTGCCCGGACGGATGGCGAGGTGGATGTCCGACAGCGTTGCCACGGGCGTACGCCGAGGGTCCACGGTAATGAGCTTTGCCCCGCGTTTCTTGGCCGCCGTGATGCGGGCGTAGGCCAGCGGGTGCTGCGCCGACGTGTTGGAACCGATCACGAGGATGGTGTCGGCGAAGCGGATTTCCTCAAGGCCGTTGGTGGCCGCCCCGGACCCGAACGCTGTAGCCAGACCGGCTACGGTGGGGCTGTGTCAGAGGCGCGCGCAGTGATCGATATTCGGAGAACCGATCACGGCGCGGGTCAGTTTGGCGGCAAGGTAGTTCTCTTCGTTGGTGCAGCGCGCCGAGGCGAGCATGGCGAACTTGTCAGGGCCGTGCGTGCGGAGCACCGCGCGCAGATGTTCCGCAATGGCGCGGTAGGCTTCGCTCCACGAAACGCCTTTCAGCGTGCCGTCTTCCTGACGGAGCAGGGGCTGATCCAGCCGATCGGGATGGCGCGCGAAGCCGTGCCCCTGCCACCCCTTGGAGCACAACATGCCTTGGCTGACGGGATGATCCGGCTTGGGCAGGACGCCGGTGATGCGCCCGCCCTCCACGGTCAGATACAGGTTGCACCCGCATCCGCAATAGCCGCAGGTCGTCAGAACTTTTTTCATGCTCCACCCCGAAAATTGTTCAGTTGACCAATCATAGATCCGGCGGGTTTCGCTTACAAGCCTTTTCGGAGTTTGTGCGGAAAATTTTTTACGATTTCGATTGTTTTTATCGCATAAGCTTTGTTTTTCACCAAATTACCGCTCTCTTCTTCCTACGGTGTGCCGCAGGGTGCCCCCTCGTAGCCCTTTTGCCGTTTTTCCCTTTAGGGTCGGCCTGTTCCACGCCAGATCCTTTCCGCTCCTTGCTTCTTCCACCCGCTGACATCGTTCAATCTTTCTTGCGGCGCAATGCCGCGTAGGGTGCAGCTCATGAAGCAATCACCCCTACATCCCCTTTTGTTGTCCGCGGTGGCGGATTCGCTCCGCCGGCCTTTCCCGGAGATCCGGCTTCTGCCCGACGGCGCGTTCGCCGCGCGCGACGGCAGGCCCGGCACGCTCACGGGAGGAAACCTCAACGCATGGAACCTCTCCGGTCCCGGCGCGGAACATGTGCTCGACCAATGGAGGCGGCGCGAGACGCCTCTGGCCGTCGACTATGAGCACCAGAGCCTCAACGCCCGCCACAACGGGCAGCCCGCTCCGGCCGCAGGCTGGATCGAGTCGCTCCGTTACGATCCGGGGCAGGGGCTGTTCGCGTCGGTCCAGTGGACGGAAGGCGCCAAGGCTTTCATCGAACAGGACGAATACCGTTTCATTTCCCCGGTGTTCTCCTTCAACCCCAAAAACGGCGACGTACTGGAACTGAAAGGCGCGGCCCTGACCAATGTTCCCGCGCTTGACGGGCTTGGCGCCGTCGCCGCGACCGAGGATTTCCCTCCATCCGACACCCCTCAACCGGAGACAGCCATGAATGCGCTCAATCGGCTGAAACAGCTGCTCGGCCTGCCTGAAGACGCAGCCGAGGAAACCTTGCAGGCGGAATTGGACAAGCTCGAATCCCTGCTCACGCCCGCGAATCCCGCCGCGTCCGATCCGCCCGCTTTGCCCGGACAGCCGCCTTTTCCCCATCAGGCAGATCCGCTGCCCGGCAACGCCCGGCCCACGCTGTTCGACTTTTTGCAGGCTTGCCATCCTCAGGGGGCCCTGACCTCTCTGGTACGCGCCAACACAGCCCTGCGCGATCAGCTTTCCGTGGCGCTCAGCGTCACGCAGGGGGATCGCGTGGCCCGGAGCGTCGAAACCGCCGTAACCGACGGGCGCTTGAGCCGTGGGCTTGTCGGCTGGGCCACCGCGCTGGGACGCCAGAACCCGGAGGCGCTGGAAACCTATCTTGCCGCCGTTTCGCCCATTGCCGCGCTCTCGTCGTTCCAGAGCACGGGCAGCCGCCCCGCGCTGTCGGCTCCCGCCGCGTCTCCGCTCTCCGATGAGGAGCGCTTCGTCTGCGCCCAGCTCGGCCTGAGCGAGGCCGAGTATCTCGCTGTACGGGGGTAAGGGAGAGCCGGGGAGGGTCGGCGTCGGGATGGGCGGCTTGAAAAGCTGTTTCTTTCGCGTCCGTCCCCCGGTTTGGAAAAGTGAAAAGGCAGGGGTTCCTTCCGCATCATCTTCCTATCAGCGAAGGCTTTTAGGGAGAGGGGAGGGAACCAGGGGGCGAGGACACGGCGGTTTCCTTTGGAAAAGGCCCGTCTCCTCTCTTCAGAACCGTTTTTCATCATGAGGATATATCAATGGCAGTAGTGACGAGTTCCCTTGTTTCGGCCCTGCGTGTGGGTTTCCAGCGTGAATTTCAGGATGCGCTTTCGTCCGCGCCGTCCCAGTGGGACAGGCTGTCCACCCGTGTGCCGAGCAGCTCGGCGGGCAATACGTACGGCTGGATTGGGCAGTTCCCCAAACTCCGCGAATGGTCCGGCGACCGCTCCTTCAAAAATATCAAAGAGCACGGCTATTCGGTGATGAACAACCTCTATGAGGCCACCGTGGACATCCCCCGCACGGCCGTGGAGGACGACGACATCGGCGTGTATGCCCCGCTGTTCCGCGAAATGGGCTATGCCGCCGGGACGCATCCCGACGAGATCGTGTTCGGCCTCCTCAAGAACGGCATGTCCGGCACATGCTATGACGGCAAGGCGTTCTTTGCCGTGGATCATCCCGTGTACCTGAACGCGGACGGCTCAGGCGACGCCGAAACCGTCTCCAACTGGCTGCGTCCCGCCGCCGTGGACGGAACGGTCACCGACGGGACGCCGTGGTTCGTGCTGGATGTCTCCCGCCCGCTGCGCCCGTTCATCTTTCAGGAGCGCACCGCCCCGGAATTGCAGGTCATCACCAATCCGGACAACGACTATGTCTTCATGAAGGACAAGATCCCCTACGGCATCCGTTACCGCTGCAACGGTGGGTACGGCTTCTGGCAGCAGGCCGTGTGCAGCACGCAGGAGCTGAACGCCGCCAATTTCGCCGCCGCCCTTGAAGCCATGCAGAGCTTCCGCGCCGATGGCGGGCGTCCCCTCGGCCTCGGTTTCGGCGGTGAGGCCGGGACGATGCTTGTCGTGCCCCCGTCCCTTCAGTCCGCCGCCCGCCGCGTCGTTTCCGCCGAGCAGGACCCCGACGGCGGCAGCAATATCTGGTACCGCGCCGCGACGCTGCTGGTCAGCCACTGGCTGATTTAGCGGAGCGAAGGCGTGGGACCCTGGGCTCCCCCGCACGGCGTCAGCCGGAGGAGAGGCGGGGGAGTCCGCCTCAGCCGAACAAGAATGGGCGGATTGCCGCCGGAGGCATTTCTTTATGGCATACGCCACGCTTGATCAGCTTGTGAGCCTGTTCGGGGCGGACGAAATCCGCACGCTTTCGGACAGGCAGGGCACGGGCGAACTCGACGAAGCGGTCATTTCCGACGCCCTGGAGCGAGCATCCTCGGAAGTGGACAGCTATCTCGCGGATCGCTATGCGACGCCGCTTTCGGACTCTGATCCTATTCCGCCCGTGGTGGTTTCGGTTGCCGGGGACATCGCCCGGTATCGGCTCACCGGGGGCGACATCCGCGACACCGATCCCATCCGTGAGCGTTACACCAAGGCGCTTAATTGGCTGCGCGACGTCGCGGACGGCAAGGCTGGCATTCCCGGCCTGCCGCCTGCGGGAACGGAAACGCCGGGGGCCGTGTTGCTCGAACCGGGCACCCGCCCGTGGGATGGGGTGACGCCGTGAGCCGCACGCCGATGGAGGTTGAGGACGCGATTCTCGAACTGCTCCAGCCGCTCAGGGAAACGCCGGGAGCAAAGACCGTAGCGGCGTTTCAGGGACAACCGGACAAGGATACATGGGCCCGGCTGCGGCGCGGTTTTCCGGCGGTGCTGGTCCTGTACGCGGGGTCTCCCGCGTTCATGCCTTCGGGCCGCCGCCTTGAGGAACGCATGGAGTTCGAGGTCTACGTCATGGATAAAAGTTACCGATCGGCAGCAAACGGCCAAAAACCGGAACCGGGGCACCCCGGAACCTATGCGCTGCTTGCCGCGGCCCGGGAACGGCTCCTCGGCGTGCCGCCCCTTCCGGGCATGGGGCCGTGCCTGCCGTCCTCTATCCAAGGGTTCGTTCTGGATGGAGCCAGCGTCTACCGCATGACCGTTTCGACCATACACAATATTGCACTGTAAGGATTGGATATGACTGCAAGTCCGCAGACAAGGAATTACCTGTACGGCAAGGGCGAGCTGTTTTTCCGCGCCGTAGGGAGCGAAGGCTACGACCATCTCGGAAACGCCCCGGCCTTCACCATCAGCCTGACCGAAGAAAAGCTGGAGCATTTCAGCTCGATGAGCGGCACGAAGACCAAGGATCTCCAGCTGGTCACCCAGAAGGGGGCGGCCGTGGCCTTCACGCTGGAGGAATTCACCACCGGAAACATCCTCCGGGCCTTCAAGGGCGCGGCGGTGGCGAAGCAGATGCAGGCCGCCGCGACGGTGTCCGGCCAGTCCGTCAGCGCCAACAAGGGCCTGTATACGTTCGTCGGCAAGGAGAAGCTCGGCTTCACGCGTCTGGAGCACGGCACGGTGGCCGGGGGGACGTTCGCGCCCGGCTCCTCCGTGGTGGGCTCGACGTCCAGCGCCACGGCGACCGTCGCCTATGTAACGGACGGGGTTTTGGAGTGCGTAAACGTGCGGGGGACTTTTGTGCCCGGCGAGGAGATCGCCGCCTCTGCAATCAAAGCCACGCTACAGGGGATCGCCCGCGTCGCCGATGTGGTGCTCACGGACAAGGCCAGCGCGCCGACCGTCCGCTACCGCCAGGGCGTCGACTACGATCTCAACGCCCGCACCGGATTGCTGCGTGTCCGCGAATCCTGCTCCGCCGACACGGTGTTCCTGACCGCCGATTGCGAGTCTTCCGACGAGCAGCTTGTTGATGCGCTGACCGCCAGCGACGTCACCGGCGAACTGCTGTTCGTAGGCCAGCCCGATCAGGGGCCGGGGCTTGTCGTGCAGTGCTGGAAGGTGACCCTTTCGCTCAGCGGCGAGGTCGGCCTCATCAGTGAGGAACTGGCCTCCATCCCCATGACCGGCGAAGTGCTCGCCGATGATCTGAACCATCCCGAAAGCCCGTTCTTCCGGGTGCGCTATCTCGGATAACCGTAAAACATATTGTGAAAATGAGGGAACCCTTCCCTGAAGAACCGCGTTTCCTTCTTTTCCAGTTTCGTTTCCAAACGGCAGGGACCTACTCCGCGCCGCCTCCCCACCAGTCGAAAGTCTTGGGGAGGGAGGGGCGCGGGGAGGGAAACCTTTCTTCAGAAAGGTTTCCCTCCCCCGCATCATTTTTTTCCCGACAAGGATACCCAATGCGAAAATCAGCTGAATTCACGATGGAAAACGACAAGGGCACCCTGAGCGTGCGCCTTCAGGAACTGACGGTGCGCGAAGTGCTGGATATGTGCGAGCAGTTCGGCAAGGGCCCGCTGGTCCACGATTTGGAGCGGCTGCTGCCGAGGATGTCCAACCTCACTACCAATGACCTCATGGACATGACGCCCGGCGAGCTTGAGATGCTGTGGGAGCAGGTCAAGGAGGTCAACGCGGCTTTTTTCAGGATAGCCGGGGCGTTGGGCTTCGGCAGGGTGCTGGAGGCGTTCCGGGCTCAGTTGCGCAGCGATCTGATGGAGGCGGCTCTGAACGGGAACTCCTCCGTACGGTGATGCGGCTGGCGGGGGCCGGGCACAGGGACGTATTCGAGTATGGGTGGAGCGCGTTCGTCGAAGCGCTTGAGGCCGAGGCGCAGCGCCGGGACGAACGCATGAAGGACGCCGCCCTTGCCCTGCGTGTGGCGCTGCATACGGACGGGCGGCAGTTCAAAGCCTTTCTGGAAGCATAGGAGCGGGACATGGGACATGGCGGCTATACGCTGGAACTCAGCCTCAAGGATTCGGTTTCCGCGGGGTTGAAGGATATGGGCCGGGCGCTCTCGAATGTGCGGGAACTGGTGGGCTCGCTCCGGGCTGATGTCTCCGCGCTGAACAAGGAGTCCGGGCAGGCCGTTTCCGGGCTGGATCTGGGGAAGCTGGCGGAAGGGGCCGCCGATCAGCTGGAAGGCCTGTCCAAGGGGGCGCTTCAGGAGTTGGATGCGGCATTCCGGGACAGCGGCAAGACGATGGCGGACTACTATGCCGAGCGGCGGCGTCAGGCGGGAGAAACCGCTGACATGGAGCGGGAAAACGCTTTGGAACAGGCCGAGCGGATGGCGCAGGAGCTGGAAGCCCGGAAGGACGCGTATCAGGCCGAACTGGAAGCTTTTGTGGCGCATGGGCAGAACTGGGCTGAGGCGCAGCAGGCACAGGCGGATCGGGAAGTGTCCATCAAGGCCGAGCAGGCGGAGCGCGAGAAGGCGATCGACGCCCAACGGCTTGAAGGGGCGTTGTCGCTGGCTGGCGGCATGGCGGACGCCATGAAGCAGGTCTACGAGTCCGGCCTTGCCCAGAGCAAGGGCGTGTACCAGCTGTATCAGGCACTGGCCATCGCCGAGGCCACCATCAGCACCTACAAGGCCGCTCAGGCCGCGTACGCGCAGGGCATGGAGTGGGGCGGCCCGGTAGTGGGCGCGATCATGGCCGCCACCGCCGTCGCCGCGGGCATGGCCCGTGTGGCCGCCATCAAGAGCACGCCGCTGAAAGGGTTCGCGTTCGGCGGGCTCATCGGCGGGCAGGATAAAGGCGAGCGGGCGGACAACGTGCTGATCCGCGCCACGCCCGGCGAATATATGCTCGATAGGCCCACGGTACGCCATTACGGGGTATCGGCTTTGGAGGCGCTGCGGCGCAGGAGTGTCCCCCGGGAACTGCTGGAGCCGTTCGCGTCGCCGCGTCTCCCTGCATCGGGAGGCAAGCGCACGGCCTATGCCCTCGGCGGCGAGATCGGAAACGGTTCCCTGACGGAAGGCGGCAAGGCGTCCGGCAATGAGGGGCTGACCGTGATCAACGTTATGGATTTTCAACGTGAATTCGATCGGGCGCTGGCTTCGACGCGGGGGCGGCGCGTGCTCATCAATATTTTGGGCGAGGAAGGGATTGCGTCCTGACGCCCTGTGCGGGCCGTGCGCCTGAGGAGGAAAGCAATGTCATTCAGCGGCAAGATAACGGCGGTCAACCATGCCGACCTTTTGGCCAAAGTGACGAACTTCATCACGGGCGATCCGGGCACGCCGGGCCGCGACTGGACGGTGGCGCGTCAGGATTCGCTGACGTGGGGCCCGGCGACGGTCTTCCGCAATACCGGGCTGTCCGGTTCGGAAGAGGTATACGTGGGGCTTTGCGCCGCCACGTATACCGACGGCGTGAAGGGAGGGCTTGTCTGCAAGGTCTACAAGGCCTTCGACAGCGCGCCGGGCGGAACGGGGTTTCTGGATACGGCCTACGGCAACGGGACGGGGCAGAACGGGACCCATGCCTTCCTGCCTTGCTGGAATGCCGCCATGAACGTCTGGATCTGGAGCAACAAGGCGCGCGTCGTGATCGTGGCTGAGTGCAACGGGGTATACGCCAACGCCTATCTGGGGCAGCTCCGGCGTTTTTCGCTGCCGAGCGAGAACCCGTGGCCTTTGGCCTGCCTGACGGACGGCTACACGAGCCTGTGGCAATACACGACATGGCACGACGCCATCACGAGCACGGGCTCGCGCGATGCGGATCTGCACAGGCGGAATCTGGCATTCGTACGGCGGGGCTCTTTCCCCTTGGCAACGACCTTTTCTTATTATCACGCCTGTCATCAGATTTGCAGGCCGGACGGCGTATGGACCTCGCACTTCGCCATTTGCCCCACGACCAGCCTGCTGGGCTCGTCGAGCGGCTATGAGACGGACATGAAGATAGACACGCAGGGGACGGGGATCGTGTTCCCGGAAGGGACGCCGCGCCTGCTCCTGCCCATGTACGTCATCCAGCTTGAGAACACGGGCGACTACACCGGGGCGTCGGCCATAGGCGAGATGTACGGGGTGCGCTGGGCTCCCGACTCGCTGGCCGGCATTGAAAGCGACGTGGACGGCTACATACTCTTCCCCGACGTCAACCGGGTGGAGTGGCATAGCTTTATGGCCATAGGAGATGAATGATGGCGCAGCCCTGCAAGGTTTTCAGCTACACGAACGTAGGGACGGAGAAAGGCGTGCTCGCCAACATCGCCAGTGCCGCCCAGGCCGGGGGGTGGACGGTGGACAAAAACGCCGTGGACGCCGACGGCGAACTGTACCTGCACAGTGCGGGCGGCGGGAACCGGCGGCTCTTTTTTTCGCTGCGGCTCTTGCAGGCGCACGACAACGCGGAGCGCTTTCTGCTGGCCGTGCACGGCAATACGGGGTTCGACGCTTCCGCGGCATGGGACGCGCAGCCGGGCCGGTTCACCGAAAGGCTGGCGCACGGCTATTGCTCGCGGACGACCGGGAAACCCATCTGGCTCAGGACCCCGGGGAAATACAGCATCACGTCCACGGGCTGGTGGATCCTGCCGCCGGTCGCCGAACAGATCGTGCTGGTCTGCCCGACATTCGTCATGACGGCGATGCGGGTGGTCTACACGTTTTCCGACGGGGCCAATACGCCGTATTCGGGCTGGGTGCCTCTGATGTTCGGAGCGGCGGACGGCTTCGATGCCGAGACGGAACTCAACATGGTGCTGTGGTCGGCGTGGAGCGCGAACAGCGCGATGGGGCTCATGCTTTCCGCGCTGTACGTGGCCCAGCGGGACGTCAACAACGAGTATTATTTTTGCAACAACAACTACGGCAACGTGGGGCTGCTCTGGAAGGGGGCCAATGCCGAGAAATTCCCGCCCGAGGGGACCTACGGCTACAGGACGAGCCCGCTTGCGTCCAGCGTGGTCCGCACCAGCGTCACCGTGCGCAATGTCATCGGGCGGGTGAACACAGACTACTGCCTGACAGGGACCGTCAACGCGGGCGGGAAAACCATAAACTATACGCATAAGGGCGGGGTCTGCGCATCGGTCCCCCAGTACAACGCGGCGCTCCTCCAGAACAGCGGGACGCTCCGGCACATGCTGATCAAACCGCTGCTGTATGTCTGCAACGGCGCGGACGTGCGCCTCGCGGGCGAGCTCCAGTATTGGGCGGTCAACCTGCATGGGCTCAAGCCCAAGGATCGCATCAGCATCGGGAACCGGGTGTTCATGGTCCTGCCAGACATCTCGGACTCGGATGAGATCGGCCTCGCCGTTGAGGTGGAGGCATGATTTTCGAGGTGCTGTGGCCGCGCGCGGGCGGCGTCCCGGAGTGCTCGTACAGCGTCCCCGGCACGTCGGGCGCGTGGATCGGCGACGCCCCGCACCGGGGGGACGAAGTGCGGCACGAGGCCACGCCGCTCCCCCGGCCCTCGGGGCACCGCATGGCCGAGAGCGTTGCGGACCTCATTTACGGGCAGATCCATCTGTATCCCTCGGAAGTCCATCTGGGGCTGCTCTCGGGGATGGAGGCGCTCGACGTGGTGCTCTGGAACGCGACGTTCGCCCCCGTGCAGCTCGTCGGCGTCAACAGCGCATCGTCCGCGGGCACGACGCTTTCGGGGTTCCGTCCGGGGGGGCTGCCGCCTACCGGCGCGCTCAAGGGCCTTCTCACCGTGTTGTCTTCCGGCCCGGCGCAGCAGGATACGACGTATACGTTCGTTACCGGCATCGGGGAGCGGAGCCTGACGATCACGGCGTCGCGCGTGCTTCTGTTTCCGTTCTGGCCCGATTGGTCGGATGGTTTGGAGATCGATTACGCGTTCGACACCGTGCTGACGCGGGGTGAGAACGGCGACGAGCAGCGCCGCCCGTTGGCGAAGCGCCCCCTGCGGACGCTCCGTGCCACGATCTGGGGCGACGGCGTGAACGGGCAGCGGCTCCACCACCTTGTCCAGCACGGAAAAGATCGCGTGTTCGGCGTCCCTTTGTGGCAGGAGGCGCTGGACGTGACGGGGATCGACGCCACCCGGCAGGTGCTCATGCTTGGGAGGGATTTCAGCGACTGCTGGAATCTGACGCGGCTGTGCGATTTGATCATGCTGCATGAGCGCCGGAGCGGTACATTCATGGCTTGCTCCCTGCTTTCAAGGGACCCGGCGGGCCGGACGCTTTCCGTGACCGCGCCGGTTTCCGATGTGTTCGCGGGTGGCGCCACGCGGCTGGTCCCGCTGTTTACGGGTATCCTGACGAGCGCGGAGCCTGCCGTGGTTTCCGACGGGATGGAAACGTGGTCGGTTGAATTCCGGGAACTGGCGGGCGCGCAGCCTGCGCTGGGGGCGTTGCCCAACGCTCCTTCCGGGACGGGCGCATACCTCTGGCCGCACCGTCCCGACTGGTCGGGCGACGGCGTCGGCGGCACGTCGTCCCTGTTGCGTACGCTGCGTACCGTGCGCGGCGGCGTGATGGAACTGGGCGTCCGGAGGGATGTGGCCCCGTCGACGCATCGTCAGAAGTACCTGTTGCGGGAGCGGGAACTCGCCGACCTGCTGGATCGGGCCACAGCCCTGCGGGGGCGGTGGAAAGCGCTGCTGGTGCGCGATCCGCGTCAATATTTCACGCTGACCCGCGGGTCCACGGCGGACAAGGCGATCCTGTACGTGCGGGACAACGGCGCGAAGGACGGTTTCATCCCCAACCAGCGGCTGTGGATCGCCTTGCCGGGAGGGGATATCCTGCTCCGCCGTCTCGTGGCCGTGGAAACCGCAAACGTGGGGGAACTGGCGCTGCATCTCAGTTCCGAACTCGGCGTGACCGTGCCCCCGGCCTCCCGGGTGGGCCGGGACTACTTCGCCCGTTTGGACATGGACTGCGTGGCCATCCGGCACGAATCCGCCGGGGTTTCCCGGTGTGAGTTGTCGTTTTGCACCATACCGGAGGAAAGCTGATGCGCACCTTATTGCCCCAGATTGTGGAACTCTACGAAATCATAGCCGATACCATACATACGCTCACAACCTCGCGGGAGCCCGTCCTGTGGCGCGGCGCGGAGTGGACGCCCGCCGCCATCGAACGCGGCGAACTGCGGGGCAGCGTGGACGGCAAAGCCGCCACGGTGACGCTGACGGCGTGCATGGATACGCTGCTCACCCGGTATCTGGCTTCACTGCCCATCCTGCCGACGCGGGTGAACATTTATGAGCACGAGCCCGAGAGCGGGGATACGGTGCAGGTTTTCGGCGGCGTGGTGCTGGAGGTGATCCCGGGGGCGGACGCCACGCAGGTTTCGGTCAACTGCCTTTCGTCAAGCTGCATCCTCGATGCCATGCTGCCCCGCATGATCTACTCGGGACAGTGCCAGTTCGTGCTGTTCGATTCCGGTTGTGGGCTGGCGGCGCAGTCATGGGGAGTGACGGCGTCCGTGTCCGTGGATGGGTATCTGCTGGCGTCGCCGTCCTTCGCCGCGTACCCGAACGGGTATTTCACGCGCGGGTACGCGGCGGCGGGAGGGGATTTCCGGTTCATCGTCGCGCATGGCGGCGACACGATCACGCTCCAGCTGCCCTTCGATTCCCGGGTGGGCAATGGAGGGACCGTCACGGCATACCCCGGATGCGACGGCTCGCCCGCCACCTGCCGGGACCGTTTCGGCAATTCCGCCCGTTTCGGCGGCTGCGCCTCCATCCCGAGCCGGAATCCCGCCGTCTGGGGATTCAAATAGGAAACCGGAAGGGGATGCTTCAGGGGAAGAGGCCTCTTTTCCGTTTCCAAAGGAAGGACCGTTATGCACTATTTCGACAACGAGGCCGCGTGGGAAGCATTCCGCGCGGAGGCGGAGTCATGGCTCGGGACGCCCTACAGGCATTTGCAGCGGTGCAGGGGGCGCGGCGCGGACTGCACGCTGTTCGTCGGGCAGGCGCTGCTGGATGCCGGGCTGCTGACCCGTCTGGAGTACGACTACTATCCCCGTGACTGGCACGAGCATACGCGGGACGAATACGTGCTGGAGGCCAGCCACCGGCATATGCGCGACTACTTGCGTCCGGGGTTGGAGATGGCCTCCCTGCCTGTGGGTACGCCGCTCCTGCGGGGCGACTGGCTGGCGTTTTCCACTACGGAACGCCGCGTGACCAACCATTGCGGTCTGGCCTGGCCCTGCGCCGACGGCGGGTTTCAGATGCTGCACGCCATCAACGACCGGGGCGTATCGTTTACGCCGCTCGGGAACTGGTGGCTGCGGCGCATGACCCGGCACTTCCGCATCGTCATTGCCGAAGCGGAGGTGGCCGCATGGGCGTAGGGCTTATCATCGCCGCCGTGACCATCGGGGCGACCGTGGCGACGACGCTGTTCGCCAAGGGCCCGCGCTCCACGAAGGGGGCGGACATGGCCCCGGCCAATCTCGACGCCTTCCGTCTGACCACGGCTGAGGAAGGTACGGTCATCCCCCGCGTTTTCGGCACCGTCAGGCTGCCGGGAAACCTGCTGTACTACGGCAACCTTTCCAGCGAGCCGGAGTATGAGGAAACGACCGTGGGCGGCAAGGGCGGCAAAAAGAAAAAGCAGAAGGTGCTGCAAGGCTACCACTACCGTATGGACGTGTGGCAGGGCATCGGCATGGGGCCGCTGGAACTTGTCGGCGTGTATCAGGACGACCGGCTGCTCACGGAGCAGGGCGGGGCCATCTCGTGCGCCGAACAGGTCTGGAACAACGGCACGGGCGCGTTTTATCCCGCGCAGGCCGGGCCGTACGCCAGCCGCCTCCCGGGAGTGTCCCATATCTGGCTCCGGCAGTTTTATCTGGGCTTCAACGTATCCATGATGCCGACGCTGCATTACGTGGTGCGGTTCTGCGGGGATATCCCGCTGGAACACGCCATCCTGTCCAACGGCGTGAATCCGGCGGCGATCATCCTCCAGCTGCTCCTTGATGCCGGGGCTTCGTGGTCTTCCATCGACAAGCCGAGTTTTTCCGCCGCCGCGTCGTTCTGGGCACAGAAGGGCTATGGCCTGAACATCGTGTTCTCGCGTCAGAAACCCGTACGCGATCACATTATGCAGGTGCTCGGGGCGGTGGGCGGCTGGCTCATCGAGCGGGCTGACGGGACGCTGTCCCTGCGGGCTCCGGATCCGGATGTGGCGCCCTCGGCGACGCTCGGGGAAGGCGACTTTCTGGAAGGTTCCTTTTCCTTCAAGCGGGCGGCGTGGGATACGACGTGGAACGATCTTTCCGGCAAGTTCACCGACGCGGCGCAGGACTATTCCGAGCGTGCCGTGACCGCCAACAACGCGGCCTCCATCCAGCTCCTCGGGCTGCGGCGCAAAAAGAGCGTGGACCTGACCGCCTTCACCGACCGCGGCGCGGCGCAGCGGCGCATTGAGGAACTGCGGGATGTGGAATCCTACCCGGCGGCTTCATTCTCATTCGACGTGTCGCGTGACTATGCCCACATCGAGCAGGGGCAGATCCTCGAGATCACGCACCCGCGTTTCGGCCTTTCCGGGGTACGGGTGCGCGTGCTGGAAGTCGTACGCGGGAACCTGTCCGAGAACCGCATTTCGATTCAGGCCAGGCAGGTTGTGGAGCGGCTGTCCGGAACGTTCGTTCCTCCGGGGGAAACCCTGCCCGATCCGATGGCTCCTCCGACCGTCGTGTACCCGCCGGTCACCGGCATCCCGCCGTGGTCGGCTCCGGACCTCTCGCCGGTTCCCTTGCGGCACGCGCGGCTTTTCGAACTGCCGCGAAACCCGGAAACCGGATCCGAGCCCGTGGTGCTCGTGCTGGCGGCGAGGGAGCTGCTTTCCGAGGAAGGGGTGCTGGTGGAGCGTTCCGCCACAAACGCCGACTACAGCCCCGTTGGGCTGCTTTCGGCTCCGTGGGCGCAATACGGGACCCTTGCCGAGGCGTATCCGGCGAGTACGCTTGCCGTGGACGACACGCAGGGGCTGCTGTACCGGCCCTATAAGGAAGATCCGGCCTTCGGCCCGGTCAGTCGGACGGATCTGTTCGGGGCGCGGCGCATGGCGCTCGTCGGAGACGAATTGATGCTTTTCCAGACGGTCGTGCTTGAGGGCTCCGAGACGACGCGGCTCTCCGGCGTGGTGCGGGGCTACATGAATACGCCCGTCCAGGCGCACGCGTCGGGAGCGGCGATATGGGTATTCCGGAATCCGGGCGAGGGAAACACGGTGCAGGGACTGCCCATAGGCACGCACAACATCAAACTGCGGCCCGTTTCGGGAGACGAGGTGCTCGGCGCGGATCGGGTGGATCGCCTGTCTCTCGCCGTGACCGGAAAGGCGATGGTCCCGTGGCCCGTCGCCGGGCTGCGGGCGGTACGCACGGGGGATTCCGTCGCCGTAAGCTGGAGCCCGGTGGACGTTGCTTTCGGCGGGGCCGGGACGCGCACCGAGAACGAGAACGAGCCGGTGCCCGCCGGATTCTCCGGGGATTTCGTCCTTACGGCGGCGGGTACGGAGCATGTGGTCAACGGCACGTCCATCACCCTTACGCGCTCGGGACGCTTCGCGCTGTCCGTGACGGCGCGGCAGCTCGGGTATGTTTCCCCGGCGGCATACGTCACCGTGGAATCGCAGGACGGGGAATACGTGGCCTGAGCCGGGCATTCCAACGGATAAGAACGCAACGGCATGTTTCCCGTGGCCGGAGTTCCGGGCCATCCGGCCCTGCGGCCATTTGGGGGAGCGGACCGGCGAAACAAGCAAGGAGAAGACGCAATGGCGAGTTTGACCCCGACCGGGCTTGAAACGATCACCTATGGGCAGCAAGGCTGGAATGCCATCGTGACGGCGAACATGCAGCGCCTCAATACATGGCTCGGGAAGCTGCTCCCGTTGATGGACAGCCGGAGCCGTACGGCGGGGGCCGTCCCCGTGTGGAACGCCGTCAACGGCAACTGGGAGCCGTCCAATGCGGTGCAGGCCCTGCAAACGGAACTGGAGGCCCTCAAGTCCCGCGTGGCGGCGCTGGAGGCAGCGGCGGAAGAGCCGCCTTCCGCCTAGAATAAAGGCCGTTCCTGAGAGATCAGGAGCGGCCTTTGCCATATGAGCCGGAAGGTCTCGGAAGGAAGGAAAGAGAGGTCCGGCGGGGAGGCTGGTCAGTTCACGCTTTGGCGGAACTATTTTTCAAGGCAGGCTTTCACGGCCCCGAGAGCGGCTTCGAAGTCGACGTCGTGGGTGACTTCCTTGACGATCTGTTCGTAGGCGATGACGCCGTTGGCGCAGATGACGAACACGGCGCGGCTGAGGAGGCGGAGTTCCTTGATGGCGACGCCATAGGCCGTACCAAAGGAAAGGTCGCGGTGGTCGGAGAGGGTTTCGACGGCGTCGACCCCGGCGGCTCCGCACCAGCGGGTCTGGGCGAAGGGCAGGTCGCAGCTGATGGTCAGGATGCGGACGTTGTCGGAAAGCTTGGCGGCTTCGGTGTTGAAACGGCGGGTCTGCATGTCGCAGACGGGCGTGTCGAGGGAAGGAACCACGCTGATGACCAGCACTTTGCCCTTGTAGTCGGCCAGCGTGCGCGGCGTGAGATCATTGGCGAGCACGCAGAATTCCGGGGCCGCTTCGCCCACGGAAACGCCTTTGCCGATGAGGGTCAGGGGATTGCCCTGGAAAGTGATGATGCCGGTGCGTTCCTCAATCATGATAAGCCTCCATCCCCCAAAAAACGGGAGCGTAGTGTTGTTCTGTGATGTGGGAAAAACGTTACCGCAAACACGATAGGATGTAAATAGAAATGATTCCTGATTAAGAGAAAATCACGGAACATATCATGCTCCCTTTCTTTTTTTGGGGGCGGCGCAACGATGGCGGTTGTTTCATCAACGAGAGTGGGAGCGTCAAAGCGGATCTCGAAACCTAAGGTGCGGATAAGATGAAGCGCGTGGGAAGGAAGGTTCGGGGAGAGGGAGGCGTGTGACTCTTTGAGGAAACGCCACCCTCTCTGGGGATCAGGCATTTTTCCGGCAGGCGGCGGCGAAGCGGGCGGCCCAGTGCGGGACGGCTGGAGCAAAGAGGTGCGTGTACGCCGCGAAGGTGTTGCGGACGAGGAGCCCGTCGCGGCTCTTGAGGTTGTCCGGGCCTTCCGCCGCAAGCCCTTTGGCGCGATGCCCCGGTCCGGACATGCCCACGCCGGGCGAGAGGCGCAGGGTCGGTTCCAGTTCTCCGAGCGCGACGCAGCGGGAATAGTGGAACTCGTGCCCGCGCAGGAGAGCGCCTACCGGATGGAACGGGTTTTCGGCTTCCACGGTGGCCTCCACATAGCCGAGGCCCTGCGGGCGCGGGCAGAATTCCGCCCGTGCGGGGAAAATCCCGGTCATGGGGTACTGCTTCCCGTTGACCTGCAACTCCTGGCACAGGACCATGAATCCCCCGCACTCGGCATAAATGGGCATACCGCGCATGGAGTATTCCCGGATTTCCGCCAGATGCGGGGAATCCGCGAGGCGTTCGGGAACCATTTCGGGGAATCCGCCGCCGAGATAGAGCCCGTCAAGGCGATCGCCGGGCCACGGTTCGGGCGAGAGCAGGCTCAATTCGACGAGTTCGGCTCCGGCCCGACGCAGGGCTTCGAAATTTTCCTCATAATAGAACCACAGGGCCGCATCCCGTACGAAGCCGATGGTCACAGGCGTTACGGGCGGAAGGCCGGAGTGGATCAACGCTGAGGCGGACGGTTTCCTTGTGCTGGCTGGTTCCGGCGGGCGAGAGGGCTCCATGCCGGAAGACGCGCTTTCGGCGGATACCCGCTCATTATGGGGCTGCGTAGTATCGCCGGGGGCGATGAACGTTTTTCCGAGATCGGTATCCTCAGCCGTCGCATCGGCACTCTGAGGAGCGTTGCCGGAGCCTTCCCGAAGGGTGCCCGCTTCCCGGAAAGCGGCATCCTCTCCACCTTCCCAGAACGGTTCGACGTCCCGCAGATCCGGAGCGGAGCGGGCGAGGCGCAGGGCCGCGTCGATGTCCATGTGGCGTTCAATAAGCCCGGCAAGGGAGTCGAGGGCGGCGAGCAGGGAGGCCCGACCCAGAGCGTCCGGAGTTTCGTCGTGCATGGAGACGAGCCCCATGTGCCGCTCGGGAATGGGGTTTTCGGCAAGCCGGGGGATTTCCCCGAGGACGGGGATGCCGGTGTATGTTTCGATGCTTTGCCGGATGAGGGCGGCGTGCCGCGAGGAAGCCACACGGTTGAGGACCACGCCCGCGAGATTGACGGGCTCGAAGTGGGCCAGCCCGGCAATGACCGCGGCGGCGGTGCGGGTCATCTTGGTGACCGTGAGGGTAAGCAGGACGGGCGCGCCAAGAGCGCGGGCGAGGGTCGCGGTGGAGCAGCTCCCCTGCACGTCGCGCCCGTCGTACAGGCCCCGGTTGCCTTCAATAATGGCAAGGTCGGCATCGCCGAATGAGGTGCAGAAAAGCGCGCGCAACCGGGCATCCGTCAAAAAAAAGGGATCAAGGTTGGTCGGCGTGCGTCCCGAAGCGAGGCCGAGCCATGCGGCGTCGATGTAGTCCGGGCCTTTTTTGCAGGGTTTGACGCGGAGGCCGCGAAGCGTCAGGGCACGGGCGAGGCCGAGCGAGAGGAGCGTTTTCCCGCCGCCTCCGGAAAGGCCGGAGACGACAAGGCGGGGCGCGGTGATGGAGGGGAAAGCGGCATCCATGTTTATTCCTGAATGCGCAGGGCGCGTTTGGCTTCCCGGACTTTCTCCGGATCGTCGTCAAAGACATACCCGCGTTCAAGCAGCCGTGTCGTGTACACGCGGTTGTAGAGGAACGCCCAGATGATGGCAACGAGCCAGAAGGATGACGCGCTGAGGATCAGGACAATGACCCCGGTGATGAGATCGCCACGGAATATGGCGGGAAAACCGCTGAAGAACAACGTCGTCCAGCTGAACCCGTAGAATCCGGTTGTGATGACGCCGGACTGCGCGTGCCTGAGTCGAATGTTTTGGGCCATGCCGTCTCCCGGAAAAGAAAAGGGAAGGAATCGCTTCCTTCCCTCAATATTCCCTCCCGTTCCCGGCAAAGCGGGGACGGGAGGGAAAGGCGCGGAGGAAAGCTCCCCCGCAACCGTTAAGACTAGTTTTCGCCTTCGGAAGAGGCCTGCTTGCCGGCGCCCTTCAGACCGTACATGGTCGTGGAGCCGGAAGACCAGTATTCCAGAGACTCTTCGGACACGAGCACGGACAGGACGTTCTTGACGTCGCGGGTGCCCTTGGCGGGGAAGAGTTCAAGGAAGTCCTTGAAGTAGTACTTGGTCTTCGCGCCGGGACGGGACATCTTGTCCTTGAGGAAGTTGATGACAATTTCCTTGTCTTCGGCGGTGACTTCAGCGGCGGAAGCAGCTTCGTGGGCTTCGCCACCGTGGGCGGCGAGGGCCAGTTCAGAGAACTTGAACTGGGTGCTCTGGCGCCAGGTGTAGTAAGCCGGATCGCGGAAGTCGTCGATCAGGTGATGGGTGAACTCAAGGCCGGTCAGTTCGAAGAAGGATTCCCAGCCGATGCGTTCGGCCCAGTCGCCCAGACGTTCGTACTTGTTGGCGTTTTCGGAGTACACTTCCACGATGTGCTTGATCGTGCTGGTGAGGGTGTTCCAGCGGGGCGGTTCGTTGGGAATGTACGCCACGACCACTTTGGAGAACTTGGGCATGGAGATACGGTTGGAAACCTTGCCGCCGACCATCAGGGCGATGCCGTCGCCTTCGCCGTCGGAGATGGGCAGGGCGGGGCACATGGTGTAGCAGTTACCGCAGTACATGCAGCGGTCCTGCTTGATGGCCACGGAGTTCACCTTCTTGCCGTCGTGTTCGCTCTTGACAGGGCGCACGGCGGCGGTGGGGCAGGCGGCGACAGCCAGCGGGATTTCGCAGAGCTGGTCAACCCACTGGTCGTCGATCATCGGAGGCTTGCGGTGGATACCCACGATACCGATGTCGGAGCAGTGCACGGCGCCGCACATGTTGATGCAGCAAGCCAGCGAAATGCGCACGGGGGCGGGCAGACGCATGTTCTTGAACTCTTCGAACATGGTGTCCATCACAGCCTTAACCGGGCCGGAGGCGTCGGTGGCGGGGGTGTGGCAGTGCACCCAGCCCTGGGTGTGCACGATGTTGGAAACGCCGGCGCCGGTGCCGCCGATGGGGAACTTGTAGGAGCCGGCGGCGAACTTGCGGCCCGCCAGGTCTTCCTTCAGGGCCTTCAGGGTGGCTTCGTCGGTCACCATGAATTCGATGTTGTTACGGGTCGTCCAGCGAACGTGCCCATCGCAGTACTTGTCGGCGATTTCGCAGATTTCGCGGATGTTGGTAACGGACATCGTACGGGTGCCGCCACAGCGCACGGTGTACACCTTATCGCCGGATTCGGCGACGTGCACGAGCACGCCGGGTTCCAGGATTTCGTGGTACAGCCATTTGCCGAAGTTCTTCTTGATGACTTCAGGGAAGAACGAGTCGTATTTGCGGGGGCCAATATCGGAGATACGGCCTTCCATCGGCTTTTCAGGATTGTAGCCGGAAGAAACAAACGCCATGGTAATTCTCCCTTCTCTTTAGCGTTGATGTCTGGAGCGGTAAGCAGCCAGGTCACGGTTCCAGCCGCCGGGCACTTCTTCTTCCTTGAAGAAGATGTACGGGTTGGAACGCGGTTCCTTGACGTGCTGAGCAAGAGCGGGGATTTCGGTGACTTCAAGCAGCTTCTGGAAGGACAGACGCTTCATGGTTTCGCCGAGACGTTCGCGGTTCTTGCCTTCTTCCATCCACCAATCCCAAATCTTTTCAATGATTTCTTTGACTTCGGTGTAAGGAGCTTCAACCGGGACGAAGGGAACGAGCAGGGAGCCCATCTGAGCGCCGTCAACGACCGGGGCCTTGGCGCCGCAGAGGATGGACGCGCCGCGTTCGTCGCCGATGTGCAGGGCGCGGGGCATGGTGTTGATACAGTGCATACAACGCACGCATTCGGCGTTGTTGATGAAGAGGCGGCTGCCGTCCCATTTCATGCACTTGGAGGGGCACAGGTTGATGACTTCGGCTTCGATGTCGAACTTGCCCCAGTCACGACCGGCGTGAGCACCGGCGTTGGGGGCGAATTCGCCGGCAACGTAGGCTTTCACAGCTTCCTGATCGATCTTGATGTCGTCCTTCCACGTACCCACGACGGCAAAGTCGGAACGGGCCATAGCAGCCACGCAGCCGTTCGGGCAGCCGTCGAACTTGAACTTGAACTTGTAGGGGAAGGCGGGACGGTGCAGCTCGTCCTGATAGTCCATGGTGAGCTGATAGCAAGCGTCCTGCGTGTTGTAGCAGGCGTATTCGCAGCGGCTCTGGCCAAGGCAGGCGGCAGGCGTACGGAGGTTCGAACCGGAACCGCCGAGGTCGACGTCAAGCTTGTGGGTGAGATCGTAGAAGATCTCTTCAAGCTGCGGGGTCTGGGTGCCGATGAGCACGATGTCGCCGGTGGAACCGTGCATGTTGGTCAGACCGGAGCCACGGAGTTCCCAAATGTCGCACAGGCCGCGCAGGAATTCGGTGGAGTAGTACTTACCGGAGGGCTGAGCCACGCGGACGGTGTGGAAGTGAGCCACGCCGGGGAACATTTCGGGCTGGTCGCAGTAACGGCCGATAACGCCGCCGCCGTAACCGAACACGCCCACGATGCCGCCGTGCTTCCAGTGCGTTTCCCCTTCTTTATAGGAGAGTTCAAGCACGCCGAGCAGGTCGTCGGGAGCGTCGGCGGGAACCTGAAATTCCACGTTGTCGGGGTTGGCCGCTCTGTATTCAGCTTCCTGCTTGATGTCGGACACGAAGCTGGGCCAGGGGCCAGTTTCGAGTTGATCCAACAAGGGAGTTGGATGTTTGATTGCCATTGCCTTACCTCCACTTGGTTTGGTTGGTAACCGCATTGTGGTGCGGCTGAGCGCCGCGGGATATTCTAAGACGGCCCGGGCGCAAACGCGCGAGCCTGATCTCAGTTATCTTACTTCTTGTTAAAAATACCATGCAGTTCTTGTTTGTGTCAAGGAAGGCTCGAGAAACACAGTGTCATCAAAGGATTTTGTGCACATTTAGCCCCGCGGAGCCGGGAACTCGTGCAAATGGCGCGTGATTAGGGCACAATAGAGGATGGAGTGAATTTCTGCACCAGTCCGGAAAGGGCTTTTGGGGCGTTGAAAACCGTTTCCCTTTTTGTCTTTTTTGTATAAAAAGTATGTTTAAACAGTGTGATAGTTGTTGACGGAAAAAGTTGTGCAAAGAAGAACGAAAAAGATTTAGTGATTTTTTGAACAATATTCTGGGAGCTGAACGTATTTTCCCTTTAATACTAGCTGATTAAGCTGCTTTTGGGCTAAAGTCCAACAGGACGCACGAAAAGACTCCCATGAAAAACAGGGGAGGTTGTCCCAAAAGGCGCGGTGTGGAGCCCCGAAGAGTGGCGGGTGCCGGGCATACGGAAAGGCGCTTGCGGAGGGCGGCTCAAACCGTCGTTAGCGGGTGTTTTCGGCGACCAGCGTGGGGAGGCAGGCGACGCTCGCTTCAGTGTGCCTGGCTCTGGCTTTGCTCAGGGCGTGTTGCGCATCCCGGTAGCGGGTGAAGGGGCCCTGGCCGACGAAGTATTGCGTGCGGCCGTTGGGAAGGCGTTCCGAGAGGATTTTGAGTTCGCCGGACCGGTTGCGGGAAGTCTGCTTGGTGAGCTTGGAGGAGCTGGCGGACGAAAGCGTTTTGAGCTTGTTTTGGGCGTCCTTGAGCGTGCGTGCGCTGGCCAGCCGCAGGTAAAAGGCGTTGTTCCGGAGGACCGGGATGCCCCGCTTGTCGGCGACGACCTCGACTTGAACGGAAATCACGCCGCGCCGGATCATGTTCAGCTTGCTGGCGGCGGCCCTGGAAACGTCGAGGATGAGTTTTTTCTTGCCCGGCCCGCGGTCGTTGATGCGGACGAGCAGGTTGTTCCCATTGGAAAGGTTGGTCACGCGGACGATGGTCCCCAAAGGAAGGGAGCGGTGCGCCGCCGTGAATTCGTTCTTGTTGTAGCGTTCCCCATTGGCTGTTTTCTTGCCGTGGAACGAGTCGCTGTAGAAGGTGAAGACCTCAAGCATGGGGCCCGGAGATCGGCCTTCCGCCTGCTGGACGGCGGCCAAATAAAAGGGAAGAGCCAAGAGCAGCAGGGTGATGGCTCGTTTTATCATGCGTATCCTTAGCGCTGCGGCCCCGTACGGCAGGCCTCCCGCGCCTGGCGGAAGAGAAAGGGCCTTGGTTTACCTCGTGATGGAGTGTGGAATTGTCATATATTTCACCCAGACTACGGATTCTGTCAACCCCGGCTTTCCATGCGCCCTCAACAAGCCTCTTAAGGCAAGGAACATGCGGGATTCCGGGCGTACCGACACTTGGGCCGGCGCTCCGTGGGCCTTGACCTGGCGCTGAACCGGATAGTATCGTGTTTTCGGCCCCTTCGATGGGCTTTCACCCGCTCCCGCCCGCCGGACGTTTTTCCGCGCGGAGGCGGCGGACAACGGCTTACCGGGAAGAACTATGCTTGCCATCCTTGACTACAAGGCGGGGAACCAGACCAGCGTGCGCCGCGCGCTCGATCATCTGGGCATTCCCTGCGTCATCACTGCCGATCCCGCCGTCGTGGACAGCGCGGCCGGCGTGATTTTCCCCGGCGTGGGCGCGGCCGGACAGGCCATGCGCCACCTTCAGGATTCCGGCCTCGACGCTGTGCTGCGCAATGTCGTCTCGTCGGGCAGGCCCCTGCTCGGGATCTGCCTCGGCTGCCAGATCATGGTGGCCCACAGCGACGAGAACGACACGCCGACCCTCGGCCTCGTGGAAGGCCGCTGCGTGCGTTTCGACGAGCATTTGGAGGAAGGTGGGGCGCCTATCCGCATCCCGCACATGGGCTGGAACACGATTTCCCGCAAGCAGGAGAGCCCCATCCTGAAGGATGTCCCGGCTGACGCGGCCTTTTATTTCGTGCATGGCTATTATGTGGAGACGGCCCCGGAAAAGGTCATCGCCACAAGCTGTTACGGCACGGAGTTTTGCGCGGTGTATGGGCAGGACGGCCTGTGGGCCATCCAGTTCCACCCGGAAAAGAGCGGGCGGCCGGGATTGAAGATCCTTTCCAATTTCTATGAATGGTGCATGGCACGCAGCGCGGGAGGCCGGGTATGCTGACGAAACGGGTTATCCCTTGCCTTGACGTGCGCAACGGGCGCCTGACCAAGGGCGTCAAGTTCGTGGGCAACGAAGACATCGGCGATCCGGTGGAAACCGCCCGGCAGTATTACGAGGCCGGGGCCGACGAAATCGTCTTTTACGACATCACGGCTTCCGCCGAGGCGCGCGGGATCTTCCTCGACGTGGTGGAAAAGGTCGCCTCGGAGATTTTCATCCCCTTCTCCGTGGGGGGCGGCATTTCCACGGTACAGGACATGCGGGCCGTGCTGCTCGCGGGCGCGGAAAAGATTTCCGTGAACTCCGCCGCCGTGAAGCATCCTGAAATCATTTCGCAGGGCGCGGACGCGTTCGGCTCGCAGGCCATTGTGGTCGGCATGGACGTGAAGCGGGTTCCCGTCACCCCGGAAATCCCGTCCGGATACGAGATCGTGATCCACGGCGGGCGCAAGGCCATGGGAATCGACGCCATCGAGTGGGCGAAGCGCTGCGAGGCGCTCGGCGCGGGCGAGCTGTGCGTCAACTCCATCGACGCCGACGGAACTAAGGACGGCTATGAGCTGACGCTCACCCGTTTGATCTGCGACGCCGTGCGTATCCCCGTCATCGCTTCCGGCGGCGCGGGGAGCCCGCAGCACATGGTGGACGCCGTGACGGAAGGCCGCGCTTCGGCGGCGCTCATCGCCTCCATCGTGCATTACGGCGAATATACGATCGGGCAGCTCAAGCAATACATGGCGGATCGCGGCGTGCCCGTCCGCCTGACGTGGTAGGCATGTCGGGCCTGACGACCGGCCTTGTCCGGCGTGATCTGCTGGATCTGGAGCAGCGGCTGCGGGACAGTCTGTACCGCGTGCTCCCGTTCGAGGCACACGCCGTCTATTTTCCCCGCCAGACCCGTTCGAAGGAACCGGAATGGCTGCCGGACGAGGGAAAGCTTTTGCTGCCGCTCGTCCGGCACGGGGAACTCCTCGGCGTGTTCATGGCCCGTGTGCCCGACGCCGAGCGCGTGACGGCGCTGCTGCCGTCCCTGCCCGGCATCGTCGATCTGTGCCTTGAGAATCTGGAGCTGTACAAGGCCGGGCGGCTTGATCCCCGCTCGGGGCTTGCGACCCATGAAGTGCTGCTGGAGCGGCTCACGCAGGAAACCGGGGCCATACAGTCGGCGTTCGCGCGGGAGTTCGGGCTGGAAAGCGGCGAAGGCAGCAGCCGGGGCGGTACGCTCGGCCTCATTGTCGTCCGGTTCGACGGCGTGCGCGAGGTGGCCCGGAATATCAGCTACGGTTTTGCGGATCGGCTCGTGGGCAAGCTGGTGGAGGCGTTTTCCGGCCAGCTCCCCGAGCAGGCGTTCGGCGCGCGCATCGGCGACAGCGCGGTTGCGGTGTTCCTTCCCGAAGCCACGCGCCCCGAGTGCGAAAACCTTTCCGCCGCCATCCTGCGGGCGATGGAGCAGGTACGCCTGCCCGATCCGCTGATCGGCAGGCAGTTCGGCGTGCAGCCCCATGCGGGCTATGCGCTCTATCCGCAGGATATGGACGGGACCCGCCAGCGCAGTTCGGAAGAGCACGGGCGTATCCTGCTGCACAAGGCCCAGCTCGCGGCGGAAGTGGCCCGCACGCGCGGCCCCGGCGGTTTCCAGGCGGGCCGGGTCATGGGGTACGGCAGGCTGCTTCTCGAAGGCGGGCACATCCGGCAGGTGATGCCCCTTTCGCGGGTCCTGACCTCGCTCGGCCGGAGCGTGGGCGCGCGGGAAGGCCAGCACTTCTCGGTCTGGTCGGTGAACTACGCGGTCAAGGGCGGTTCCGGGGACGAGTCCCTCCAGCCGCTCTACAAGGGCGAGATCGTCCTGCTGGAAGTCCGTGAATCGGAATCCGTGGCGGAGATCCTGCACCTTGGCGATCCCGCGTGGCCGCTTGAGCCCGACGACGCCCTGACGCTGCTTCAGGAGGAGCAAAGGCTGAGCGTGCAGAACGCGGCCCCCGAAGGGCAGGACGACGGCGTGTTCCACCGTCCCGATCCTCTGACCGGGCTCCTGCGGCATGGCGATTTCCTTGCCCATCTGGCGCGGGCGTGCAGCGAGTGCGAACGGTTTTCGCTGGCCCTGCTGCACGTGGACATGGCGCGCCGCGACGGTGAATCTTCCGGCGCGATCCAGCCCATGACGCAGCCCGAGCACATTATGGCGCAGGTGGCCGATCTCGCCCGTTCCGTATGCGGCAGGAAGGTGCTCGGCGGACGCTTCGGGCTGAACAGCCTCATCTTTTTCCATCCCGATCTGGAGGCGGAACCGCTCCGCGAGCTGTACGAAAAGCTGTGCGCCGACATCGCCTCGCGCCTCGGCGTGCGCGCCGGCGTGGGGCTGGCCTGCTGGCCGTTCCTCGATCTCCGGCCTTCGGACATGATCGAAGGCGCCCGCAAGGCGCTTGAATACGGGCTCCTGCTCCCCGCGCCGCATATCGGGCAGTTCGGTTCTCTCGCCCTGAACATCAGCGCGGACAAGCGGCACTGCCGGGGCGACGTGTTCGGGGCCATCGAAGAGTATAAGCTTGCCCTGCTGGCCGACGAGGATAATGTACTGGCGTGGAATTCCCTCGGCGTCTGCCTTGCCTCGCTTGGGCGCCATGCCGAAGCCCGGCGCTTTTTCGAGGAGGCGATCCAGCGTACCCCGGACGATCCCGCGCTGGCCTACAACCTCGGCGCGGTCTGCCAGAGCCTGCACGACAACGAGGCGGCTGCGGAGCATTTCCGCACCTGCATCCGGCTGTCGCCCTCGCATCTGTATGCGCTGATCCGGCTCGGGCAGCTCGACGAGGCGGAGGAACGGCTTGAAGAGGCCCGCGCCCGGTTCGAGTCGGCGGCTGCCCTCGACACCGGGAGCCCGCTCCCGTACCGGCATCTTGCCCGTCTCGCCCTGCGGCTCGGCAAAGCGGATCAGGCCCGCGAACATCTGCACCAGGCGTTGCTCCGCAATCCCCGAGATGTGGCCGCCCTCAGCCTTATGGCCGACCTCTACCTTGACGGCGGCGAAGATCCGGAGCTTGCGGAATCGCTGGCCCGCCAGAGCGTGGCCCTGCGTCCCGAATATCGGAATGGCTGGCTGGTGCTTTCCCGCGCCCTCGAAGTGCAGGGCCGTCTGTCGGACGCCCGCGAAGCCTTGCTGAAGGCCGGGGAATTGTAGAAAAGCCAGATTGGAAAAGAGGAGGGGGCCTCTTTGCGGAAGGGGTCCTCCTCTTTTCTCCTGCCACTGCCGTTACTCTTCTCCGCTCTCCGCCGCCCTTTCCCCGTACTTCTCAGCACGGCCCGCGCCCCCTAGGCGAGGCTTGGTTCTTTTGCAGGCGAAAGGGCTTGCTGCACGGCTCAAGCTGAAGCGGCTGCAAGGGGCGGCGAACCTCATTCCTCCGTCTTTTGGGAGCCCTTCCGCCTCTGATCCGGGGCGTATTTTTTGAGTGTGCCTTCTTTTTCCAGCGTACTGCACAGGATATAAAAGGGGTAGATGAGGGCCAGCCCCGCCACGGCGCCCAGCTCCACGGCCTCGATGAGCGACAGGTCCGCTTCCCGCCGGGCACAGATGATGGGGGCGAAGACGACCCCGAGCAGGACGTGGAAAAGGCAGGGAAGCCAGCTTTGCGTGGGCAGCAGGAGCAGAGGGACGGAGAGGGCGGCCCCGGGGATGAGCCCGATCCAGAGGGGCGGGGATTGGTGCGTCATGGCCGCGTAGGTCAAGCCCGCCAGCAATCCGCCGTAGGATATGACGAAGAGGAAGTAGCACCGGCGCTTGAGGCGCGCGTAGCTTGCAAGCTCGGACCGTATGGAGAAGCCCATTGCCGTCTCCTTGGCTGCGTTGCGTCGTGGCCCGCTGCGTTTGGCGGCAGGGGCGGGGTTGAGGCTCTGCGGCAACCCGTCAGGCTAGCCCGCCGGTTCGTCTTCGGGCTGCGCCGCTTGCGGAAGGACGACTCCCGGATACGCGGCCATTCCGGCCATGAAGCCCCAGAGCATCGTGGGAATCAGGCCGAAATCCAGCCCTTTCAATGCGGCGGTGGCGGGAGCGAAGAGGGCGCCCGCAAACGCGCAGATCAGGGCGGGAATCCAGCCTCCGTAGGGCATGAGCAGAAACAGGGCGCACAGGATCGCGCCCGGGATCATCCCCAGCGCTGCGAACAGGTTCCGATCAAAGGGAATGCCGGGCGTAAGTGATAGTACACGCTCACGCACACCCCAAGCACTGAAACGAGGAACACAAGGAAACATCTGCCTCCGAAGGCGTGCATTTTCTGGAAAAGGCGGGAAAGCTGGAGGGAGCCATAAAACGTCCTCCCATGATGCGGAAGCGTTTTTCTGTAAAGCATGGGGGGGCAGGTCCGGATTCCGGCAGTGAAGTCCTGCGGTCCGCATTCCTATCGAATGGCGCGGAACGTTGGGCAAACACCAAGAAGGACGAAACGGAGCGGTTCCGTCCGAGGGAAGGAAAAGGAGGCAACCCGGTTTCGCCGGACTGCCCCCCTGTCAATCAATCGTCGTCGGTAGGACGGATGGTCAGCACAGGGCAAGTCGCGTTCTTCACGACCTTTTCAGCCACGGAGCCGAACAGGATCAGGTCGATGCCCTTGCGTCCGCGGGTACCCATAACGATGATGTCGGCCTGTTCGCTTTCGGCGAGGGCAAGGATTTCTTCAGCCGCGTAGCCGACGACGACAACGCCGCGGGCATCCACGCCGGTGAAGTGTTCGGATACAAAGTCGGTCATCGAGCGTTCGGCACCGGAAACGATTTCACCGACAAAGTTGTCGATGGTATTCGGCGGCACATGGAAACCCGTGTACTGGGTCAGCGTGGGGGCGGCGTATACTGCCACAATGCTGGCTCCGGACATCTTGGCGAGCATAACGGCGTATTCGGCTACGGATTCGCTCTGATCCGACAGGTCCAGGGCGCACAGGATCTTCTTCAAGGCAGGCATGACTCTTCTCCCTGTAAAAGATTGCACAGTGGAGAGCTTTACTGCGGAACGGCGCAGGAGCGCTCTTTGAGATTAATCAGACTGTAATCGTTTTTTCGTTAACAAACAAGAGGCCGCCTTTTATTCGTTTCCCTCTTGTGCATTGCCGGAAGCCGAGGATCGGGGGAAAAAGCGGACAGTGACGGAACTGTGGCGAAAACCAAACGTTTTCGCGCTGATGAAAAAAGGTACATTTTTTCTTGACAGGAAACCGGATTGAGGACTAGTTTTCACGAAACACATTTGAGGACAACATGACCAACTACACCGCCACCGCATTTACCGCTTCCAACGAAAGCAGCCGCTTTTGGGGCTTCTTTTTTTATTGTGGTCGCGCCTGCGGTACAGGGGTGTGTGGGGTGTTGTTGTAAAGCAAAACCAGACATTCAGGGCCGCGGGTGCAAATCCGCGGCCTTTCTTTTTGCCGCGGATCCATGCAGCAGCTTCCCTGTGCAAACACACAAAGGATGGAATACCATGAATCTCGGCAAGCAAGTTCGTCTCCAGCGCATTTTCAATCGTGAAACCGGCCGCGCCATTATTGTTCCTATGGATCACGGCGTCTCTGTCGGTCCTATCGAAGGCATCGAGAATATCCACAAAACAGTCTCAGACATGGCCGACGGCGGCGCTGATGCTGTTCTGATGCACAAAGGGCTGTGCCGCTGCTGCTTCCGCGCTTCCGGCGAAGGTAAAGACGTCGGCCTGATCATCCATCTTTCCGCTTCCACGTCCCTGTCCAGCTACTCCAACAAGAAACGCCTCGTATGCACCGTTGAGGAAGCCATCCGCCGTGGTGCCGACGGCGTTTCCGTGCATGTGAACCTCGGCGACGACAACGAGAGCGATATGCTCGCCGACCTCGGTGAAGTCGCCCGTGTGGCCGAAGAATGGAGTATGCCTCTCCTCGCCATGCTGTACGCCCGCGGCCCCCGCATCTCCAATGAATACGATCCCGCCGTCGTTGCCCATTGTGCCCGCGTGGGCGTGGAACTCGGCGCCGACATCGTGAAAGTCCCTTACACCGGAGACATCGATTCCTTCGCCGACGTCATCGCCGGCTGCTGCGTGCCTGTGGTCATCGCCGGCGGCCCCCGCACCGAGACCACCCGCGAATTCCTCGAAATGGTGGACAATTCCCTCAAGGCGGGCGGTTCCGGCCTTTCCGTGGGCCGCAACGTGTTCCAGCATCCCAAGCGCGTGCAGCTCGTCCGTGCCCTGCGCGGCCTGGTCCATCAGGGCCTGTCACTGGACGAAGCGCTGGCCGTTGTGGAAGGCTAGCGGGAGCGGGGGAGGGCGTTTCTTGACGGGCGCTCCCCCCGGCCTCAATCCGGGAAACGCCGGTTTGGTAGAGGCGTCTGCGCGGCGGAAGCTGCGCTGGGAAAAGGGAAGGGGAAAGGTTCCGGGGAGTTCCGGGGCCGTCATTTTCCGGTCAGGACATGAAGCCTGATGCGGTTGAAACAACAGGAACGGGACCATGCCTGACATTTATTTCAAGAGCGTGCCTTTCAGCAAGGAAGACGTGACGTTGGCCCTCGAATCCGGCGTCGACGGGATCATCACCGAAGCCGAACACGTGGAGGGCGTCCGCTCCCTGGCCCTGTGCGACGTGCGGGCCGAGGCGGACATGCCGTCCGTGGGGCTCGGCTCCAAGGCCGAGGAAGAATCCATCGCCTCCCGCATCGCCGGGGGCGAGCGGCTCGTACTGGCTCAGGGGTGGGAGATCATCCCGGTGGAAAATCTGCTCGCGCAGCCCGCCGTGGCCGGAAAGCTCGCGGTCGAGGTCGCTTCGCTGGCCGAAGCCCGTCTTGCGGCGGGGGTTCTCGAATGCGGCGTGCCCGTCGTGGTGGTGCTTCCCGAAGCGCTGGCAAGCCTCAAGAACATCGTATCGGAGCTGAAATTGTCGCAAGGCACGCTGACGCTGGACAAGGCGACCATTACCGAAGTGAAGACCGTGGGCCTCGGGCACCGCGTCTGCGTCGATACGCTGACCCTCATGGAGCGGGGGCAGGGGATGCTGGTGGGCAACTCCAGCGCCTTCACCTTCCTTACGCACGCCGAAACGGAGCACAACGAATATGTGGCGGCGCGGCCTTTCCGCATCAACGCGGGCGGCGTGCACGCCTATGCGGTGATGCCCGGCGACAAGACCTGCTACGTGGGCGAATTGCGCTCCGGGGACGAAGTCCTTATCGTGGATAAGGACGGGCGCACGTCGCTCGCCACCATAGGGCGCATCAAGACCGAGGTGCGGCCCATGCTGATGATCACGGCCCAGATGGAAACGCCGGAAGGCACGCGCACCGGCTCCGTCTTTTTGCAGAACGCCGAAACCATCCGCCTTGTGCGGCCTGACGGGACGCCCGTCAGCGTGGTCGCGCTCCGGCCCGGCGACGAAGTCATCTGCCGAGCCGATGTGGCCGGGCGTCATTTCGGTATGCGCATTCAGGAAAACATCCGCGAGATATAGTCATGCCCGAATCCAACGATACCCCGGACGGCTGGTCCGAAGCCGCAGCCGCGAAACAGTCCGAAGCGCTTCAGGGGCTGCGCCTCCAGATCGACGCCGTGGACCGCGAACTGCTGGCCCTGCTCAACCGCCGTGCCTCCCTGAGCCTTGAAGTGGGGCGGGTGAAGGCGAATACGTCCGGTCCTGTCTTCCGCCCGCAGCGCGAACGGCAGATTCTGGACAACCTTGCCAGCGAGAACTCAGGCCCCCTGCCCGAGGAGCATCTGCGTTCCATCTGGCATGAAATTTTCGCTTCGTCCCGTACCCTTCAGCGTCCCGTATCCGTGGCCTATCTCGGCCCCGAGGGTACGAACTCGTATTTCGCGGCTGTGGATCTGCTCGGGAATCTTATGGATTACCGGCCTTGCAAGAACTTCCGGGAGGCCTTCGCCGCCGTACACGGAGGCGAGTGCGCGCTCGGCGTGATCCCGCTTGAGAACGTCCTGCAGGGCTCCGTGGGGCAGTGCTTCGATCTCTTCATGGAATACGATGTGTACATCCAGACCGAGTCGGTCGCCCGCATCCAGCACACGCTGCTGTCCGTGGAATCGTCTCCGGAAGCGATCAAAGTGGTGTATTCCCATCCGCAGGCGCTTGCCCAGTGCCAGCGCTGGCTGCGTCAGCACCTGCCCGAAGCCTCTCTTATGGCCTGCGATTCCACCGCCGCCGCCGCGCGCCGGGCGGTTTCCGAGCCGGGGAGCGCCGCCATCGGGCACAAGAGCCTGTCCACGATGCTCGGTTTGCCCATCCTTGCCTATAATCTTGAGGATGAGCCGACGAATCAGACGCGTTTTGTGGTCATCGGCCCCAAGCCCACGGACACTTCCGCAGCCAACAAGACTTCGGTACTGTTCACGCTGCCCGACAAGCCCGGCTCTCTGGCGGGTATTTTGGATCTGCTGTTCAAGGCGGGGGTGAATCTCCGCAAGCTGGAGTCGCGCCCCTTGCGCTCTCAGAGCTGGAAATATGCCTTTTTCGCCGATCTCGAGACGAACCTGCTCAAGCCCGAGCTCTCCGGCGTCCTCGCCGAACTCCGCAACACCTGCCACTCGTTCAGGCTGTTGGGCTGCTACACGGCAGGGGAGTAGTGAGGGAAGGAAAATGAAGATTGGGGAAGGGAGGGAAAACTTTTCTGGAGAAAAGCTTTTCCCTCCCTTCCCCA
>ENA-OVGQ01000730-OVGQ01000730.1-human-gut-metagenome-genome-assembly--contig:-NODE-730-length-40308-cov-8.662460_pt1 | contig 40308 bp, 36 predicted proteins | sample MGYA00237774_ERZ505427 | MGnify/ENA primary metagenome ERZ505427 (study PRJEB26158, sample SAMN06016404) | human gut metagenome | biome: human gut; feature: ankylosing spondylitis patient; material... | reverse complement strand
CGCGGATGGCCAGGCCCTTCAGCTTCTTGTTGCCCATGGCAGCGCCCAGACCGGCACCGCCGGAGTTGCCGAAGCTGGTGTTCAGGGTGGAGTAATCCACCAGGTTCTCACCGGCGGGGCCGATGGAAGCAGTCTCGAACTCACGGCCGTTCTGCTCCACCATCCACTTGTTGGCAGCAAAGGTACCCTTGCCCCAGATCTCGCTTGCGTCCTCCAGAGAGACTTCGCCGTCCTCGATGCGCAGGTAGACGGGCTTTTCGGAGATGCCGCTGACAACGATGCCGTCATAACCGGCATACTTCAGCATGGAGCCGATGTGGCCGCCCATGTGTGCATCGATGATGGAGTGGCCCTTGGACCAGGTAGAACGGAAGGTCACGTTCATACGGCCGGAGCAGGGCACGCCGGCACCGGTCAGGGGGCCGACACCAAAGATGACCAGAGCCTTCTCGTCATAGGGGTCCAGCTCCATGGGAGCTTCCTCGTACATAATGCGGTAGGCCATGCCCATACCGCCGATATATTTATGGTATTTTGCGTCGTCCTGGGTGGTGATCTCACCGGTGGTCAGGTTGACGCGCAGGATCTTGCCTGCCCAGCCATAGGTTTCAGCCATTGTTGTTCCTCCTTACAGATCCTTGTAAGCAGCCTGTGCTGCGCTGGTAACGGCATCCCAGTCCACGATGGACAGAGCGCCGGACGGGCAGCCCGCCACGCAGGCACCGCAGGCGATGCACTTGGAGGACTTGCCGGTCTCGGGGTTGACGGTGGGCATGTGCCAGGGGCAGGCCTCCACGCAGGCACCGCAGCCGATGCACTTGTCGGTATCGACCACGCGGATGCCCTGCTCATTGGTGATAATGGCCTTCTGGGGGCATGCGTTGCCGCAGGCGGGATCCTCACACTGGCGGCAGGTATCCGGGAAGTAGACAAAGCAGTTGTCGGTGCCGGACAGCAGACCGTTGCCGTCGCCGTCCAGATTCAGGCGGCGCTGGATCTTGACGCGGCTGATGTAGGAAGAGCACACGCCGTCGTTGGTCAGGGTGCAGTTGATCTCGCACCGCTGGCAGCCGGTGCACAGGTCAGCATTGACCACCAGCAGACCCTGGGGCAGTGCCCAAGTCGCCACAGCACCGGCATCCACCTGCTTCTGAGAGCAGCCGAAGAGGGACAGCATAGATGCGGAAAGGGTGAGTCCTGCAAGGCTCTTGCCCGAGATCTTCATAAATTGACGGCGGGTCATGTCAGCCGTCAGAAAATCAGTTTTTGCCATAGGTTTCCATTCCTCCGTGAGGTCACTCTGCGCAGAGCACCTCGGTTACATAGAAATAAGAATTGTTGACGATGTCCGTGACCGCCGTGGACGTAATGGTTGCACCGGAAAGCGCATCCACCTGGGTCATGTCAGCGCTGACCGTGTCGGCCGCACTGCCCTGGGTGGTCAGATCAGCGGCCTGCAGCTTGTACTCGGCCTGCTTTTCAGCGGACCAGTCTGCATAAGGCACTGCCTGTTTCTCGCCGTCCTGCGCGCTCTTGCTCAGACACGCCGCGTACAGCTTGCGCCGTGCCACAGCCTCAGCACTGTTGTCCATCGGGGGGATGAGCGCGTCGTCCATCGGCTGGCCGTTCAGGGCCGAGAGGGTCAGCCCGGCTTCATACATCTTCCGGGTAGCCTCGGCCTCCGGGGAGGTATCGCCCGCACGCCATGCGGCGGGGTCGAAGGCCTCAGCGGGGGCAGCGTCGGTCTCGGCGCTGCCTGCGGCAGCAAAAGCCGTGCCGGTGGCCGGGTCGGTCACAGTGTAGCGCTTGCCTGCCAGCGTGAAGGGAGCTGCACCCTGGTACTGGGCCGTGAACTCCGGGTTCTCACACTGAGCACCCAGGCTGTCGGTCTCGGCCTGTGCCAGGATCTTCACATCCAGCACATTGCCGTCGCGGTCCAGCGTCACACCGGCCTGCACCTCGCTCTGGAAGCCCTGCCTGCTGCCCACCACATAATATGTAGTGTCATCCAGCTGGTACACCGCGCTCACACCATAGGTGGCAGCGTCGGCATCTGCCAGCGGCAGAGCCGTTCCGGCCACCGTGGTGCGGCTGTGCATCAGCCCGCCAAGGCCAAGCGCCATGGCAAGCGTTGCCGCACCCATGGCCGCATAGCCGGGCAGCCGCCTGCGCCACAAGGACTGCGGCGCATGATTTGCCTGCTTCAATTGTATCACCTGCCTGTTTGATTCAGCTGTGCCCGGAACTCCCGGGCACGAAAACAGCCGTTCCACCTGCTGCAACAGTGCGGAACGGTTTCTTCGTTATAAGAATAACACCTTTTCCATCGGTTAGTCAACGCATACGCACAAACAGTGCCCTACAATTGCTCTCAAAAGCTCTTGCCTCTTGGTGAAATCATTTCTTTTGCCGGATGAACAGTTTCAATCCATATTCCTCTGCCAGCTCCAGCGACTGTACCGTGGGCATACTCTTGCTCACCAGCGCGGGCACACCGGCCCGGATGGCCTTGCGCACCATATCCACCGGCACCCGGCCGCTGGTAAAAAGCACACACTCCGCCAGCGGCACACCCTCTGTCAGGGCGCAGCCCACGGCCTTGTCCAGCGCGTTGTGGCGGCCCAGATCCTCGCACCGGTACAAGATCTTGCCCGCACGCAGCAGCAGGCAGCTGTGCACGGCATGGGTGGCACGGTAGAGCGGAAGGCCCTGCCCCATGGCATCGGCCAGCGCATCCACCCATGCGGCGGGAATCTCCCGCTGGGGCACCGGGGCCAGCGGCGGCAGCCGCACCGGGCTGGCCAGCGTCAGGTTATCGGTGCAGCAGCTGGGCACCTCCTGCCCTGCCTGTTCCGCTGCCGCCAGCGGATGGCGCAGCTGAACGCTTATCTTGAGGCCCTGCGCGCAGACGGCCACCCGCTCCACCTCGTCAGCGGAGGTGATCCAGCCCTCGGTCAGCAGGCGGCCCAGCGCCAGCTGCGGCAGCAGCTCCGGCGTGCAGACCACCCGGAAGGCTGGCTGTTCGTTGACCAGAATGGCCGCGGCGTGCTCTGCCGCCAGTGTCCGCTCGGTGCCATCGGGCATCCGGACGCTCTCTGCCCCCGGTGCTGCACCGAATTGATCCATGATCTGCATTGGGTGTTCCTCCCCTGTCTGTTTTACTCTGCCCCTATTGTAACACGCTTTTGCCCCGCTGAAAAGCGCCTGTACCCTCTGGAACAAACTGCCGATCCGTGTCGTTTCCATTTTTCCCGGCTTTGTGGTATACTACTGTAAATTGACAGAACCATATCCCAGTACCGAGGTGGAATCCAAATTGAAGCATCTCTTCCGCTCCCTCACGCGGGCACGCCGGGCCTACAAGGACGCACGGAATCATGCCCTGACCCTGCTGCACCGGGCCTCCGCTGCCGTTCTGGCGGCCGTACTGGTGCATAAGACCCTGACCCATTTTTTGTTTCTGCCCGCCATGAATGGCATCTGGTCGCTGACACTGCGCTGTTCGCCGGTGAACTACCTGACCAACAACAATGCGCATCAGATCTTTACTTCACCGACCATCTTAGGCGGGATCGTGCTCATCGTCCTTCTGGCGGCGTTCTGGAACCTGTACGGCTTTTCCATCCTCCTGCACGGGTTTGCGCTGGCCCGCCGGGGTGAAACACTGCACCCTGTTTCCCTGTTCGCCCGGTCGCTGGGGGATATCCGCCATGTCCTGTTCCCCAAAAACTGGCCCACCCTGCTTTACTGCGCCCTGCTCATCCCCTTTACCGATGTATTCGTGACCTACAACTATATCTCTCAGCTGGCCGTGCCGGAGTACATCCTTGGGCTTGTCCGGGCAAAGCCGCTCTATCTGGTGCTTTTTCTTCTCATTCTGGGTGCGGCGTTTCTGTTTACCCTGTTCTGGGTCCTGGTGCTCCCCCTCTTTACGCTGGAACGCAAAAGCCTGTGGGATGCCGTTCAGGAGAGCGCAGCCCATGTCAAAACACAGCTGCCCCGGCTGGCCGGTGTGCTGCTGCGGTGGAACCTCAGTGCGCTGATCCGGTCTGTTCTGGTCTTTTTCGGAGCTTCCCTGCTGGTTTACAGCGTGGCGGCGCTGATTGGCCTACGGAGCACCCGCGCCATGCTGCTGCTCGCCCGTGCGCTGTATCTGTTAGAGATCCCCTTCTTCGGCTTTTTGCTGGATTGCAAGGTCACCACGGCCCAGTGCACCATCATCGCATTCCTCTACGATCGCTGCCGTGACTGCCCACCGGAAGCGCTGCCGGAGGGCAAACCGCACCGCTTTGGCGGCTGGCCCCTGCTCACCGCTGCGGTGGCCGGGGTCACGTTGGCCACCGGACTGTTGGCAGTCTATCTCTATGCCCTGCCCCAGGACGATGCCCTGCTCACCGCCGTGGGCGGCGTGACCCCACTGGTCACCTTCCACCGGGGCGACTGCACCGTGGCCCCGGAAAACACTCTTCCCGCCTTCCGGTCGGCCATCCTCAAGGGCGGCGACCGCATCGAGCTGGATGTGCAGATGACCAGCGACGGCGTGGTCGTGGTGACCCACGATTCAAGCCTGAAACGCTGCACCGGCAAAAACGCAAAAGTCTATGATCTGACCTATGCCGAGGTGGCACAGCTGGACGCAGGCCGCTGGTTCAGCAGCCGCTTTGCCGACACCCGGATCCCCACCCTGGAACAGGTGCTGCAGCTCTGCCGGGGCCGCATCGGCCTGAACGTGGAGATCAAGCCCAGCGCCGCCACCCCTGCTCTGGAGGCTGAGACTGTACGCCTGCTGCGGGAATACGGCTTCGACAGCTCCAACTGCGTCATCACCTCCCAGAGCTACGAGACCCTGCACAAGGTCAAGGCGCTGGCCCCCGAGTACCCCACCGGCTACATTCTGGCTCTGGGCGTGGGCAACTACTACGACCTGCCCGATGCCGACTTTTTCAGCGTGGAGACCACCTTTATCACCTCCGGCATGGTCAACGCCGTCCATCTGCGGGGCAAGACTGTCTCTGCCTGGACCATCGACCGCGAAAAGGTCGCCACCCACATGCTGGAGCTGGGCGTGGATGACCTCATCACCGACAAGCCCGACATGGTGCAGGACCTGCTGGCCCGGAATCAGCAGGTGGACGACAGCCTGATCGACTTCCGTGACCTGCTCAACGCCCTGTTCCACCCGGAACAGCCTGCCGACTCCTCCGATGACGCGGAGGAGACCATCACCGATGCCGTGGAAGACCCGGAGGAGTTCGTGGACGCGGCGTAACACAGTCCCCTCTTTCTTGCGGCATCATTGAACCAACGGTCTGTAAAAGCAAAACATCCCCGCACGGCCTGCCGAAACAGGAAGTGCGGGGATGCCTTTTTGTTCAGAGGAATGGGTTATAGAACCTTCCAAAGCGGATGGTCACGGTCAGGCTGATGAGCAGCAGGGCCGCGCCCACGCCCAGGGCAATGAAGTCCCGCCGGGCAAAGGGGCGCTGGGTATACCAGGTGCGCTTGCTGTTCTTGCCGAAGCCGCGCAGCTCCATCGCATTGGAAATGGTGTCGATGCGGTTCAGGCTGGTCAGGATGAGCGGCAGCAGGATGTTGACAGAGTTCTTCATCCGCTTGAAGAAGGGCTCCTTTTTGCCCAGCTCCACGCCGCGGGCCTGCTGGGCCTGGCTGATGCTGTGGTAGTCGCGCTGAATATCCGGGATATAGCGCAGCGCAATGGCAACCGAGTAGCCAACCTTATAGGAGATGCCGATGCTGTTCAGGCTTGCGGCAAACTCGCTGGGGTTAGTGGCGGAAATAAACAAGATAGCCACCGGCAGTGCCACAAAGTATTTGAGCGAGATATTGACCATGTAGAACAGCTGCTCCGCCGTTACATCATACCGCCAGAACAGATGGAACAGCACATGCCGCGTGCCGTACAGCGTGGTGCCCTGGTTGGGGTCAAACAAAAAGATGAACAGGTTATTCAGCAGCAGGAATACCAGCATAAAGATCAGCATAAACCGCACTTCGCGCAGTTTGATGTGGCTGAGCTTGAACGCCGCAAAGCTGACGGCCATCAGCCCCAGCAGCACCCAAGTGTTATAGGTGATCATGCTGGCAAAGGTAAACAGCAAAAAGAATGCCAGCTTGGTGGTGCCGGTCATTTTGTGAACAACGCTTTGGCGCGGCAGGTAATTGAGCACGGTATTAGCAGCCATGTGTGCGCACCTCCCTGTCTTCATGGATAAAGCGTTCTACAAAATCTTCCGCCGGGGCAATGCCGCAGCGGTTGGCAAGGGTAAACAGGCTGGTTTCTTTCAGCGCAGCCTGCTCGATGAGTTCAGGGTCACACAGCACGGCAGCAGCGCTGCGGTCGGCAATCAGCTGACCATCACAGAACACCAATGCGCGCGGGGTGTATTCCAGCATCAGGTGCATATCGTGGGTGATCATCACCACGGTCACGCCCTGCTCGTTCAGCCCGCGCAGGAACTCCATAATGTCGGTATAATGGCGGAAGTCCTGCCCCGCGGTGGGTTCGTCCAGAATGATCAGTTCCGGCTGCTGCACCAGCACGCTGGCAATGGTTACACGCTTTTTCTGGCCAAAGCTCAGTGCGGAAATGGGCCAGTTGCGGAAGGGGTACAGCCCGCAAACCTTCAGAGTATCTTCCACCCGCTGGCAGATCTGTTCCTGGGTCATATCGCTGCCCTGCAAGGCCAGCGCAACTTCCTCAAAGATCATGGTTTTGGAGATCATCTGGTTGGGGTTCTGCATCACATAGCCAATGTGCTGGGCGCGGCGGCGGATGTTATCCTGCGCCAGGTCACGGCCATTCAGCAGCACCTGGCCCTGCTCCGGGGTCTCGAACCCGCAGATCAGCTTTGCCAGGGTAGATTTGCCCGCGCCGTTGCGCCCCACAATGCTGACCATCTCGCCTTTGCCGATGGATAAGCTGATGTCATGCAGGGTGCTCTGCCCCTTGGTATAGCCAAAGCCAAGGCCGCGCACTTCCAGCAGGTGCTCCGGTGCGGGGCCGGGTTCCGGCAGCGGCAGGGCGTTGAACCACTTGTGCAGGCGGGCGGTATCGGCATCATCCAGCACCACGGTGTCCACATGGGCAGGGTGCTTTTCCGGTGTGATGGCAATACCCGCATAGCGCATGGCCGTCAGGTACAGCGGCTCCCGGATGCCGTTTTCGGCCAGCATATGGGTGGCCAGCAGCTCGTCCGGGCGCAGGTCAGCCAAAACAGTACCCTCATTGACCAGGATGATGCGGTCCACATTGCGCCACAGCACATCCTCCAGCCGGTGCTCAATAATCAGCACGGTGGTATCGGTCTTGTGCTGGATCTCGTCGATCAGCTCAATGGCCTGCTTGCCGGTGGCGGGATCCAGGCTGGCAAGAGGTTCATCAAACATCAAAATTTTAACCTGATCCACCATAACGCCCGCCAGGCTAACGCGCTGCTTCTGCCCGCCGGAAAGCTCATGCGGGGCATGGTCCAGGCGTTTTTCAATGCCCACCAGCTCTGCGGCATGGCGGGTGATCTCGTGCATTTCCTTTTGGGGAACGCAGCTGTTTTCCAGCGCGAAGGCGATATCCTCGCCCACCGTCAGGCCGATAAACTGGCCGTCCGGGTCCTGCAGCACGGTGCCCACATGGGCCGAAAGCTCAAAAATGCTGCTGTTGGGCGCATCCACACCGTCTACCGTCAGGCTGCCGGTGCATTCGCCGGGGTTAGAAAACGGGTTCAGCCCGTTGATGCAGGCCGCCAGCGTGCTTTTGCCGCTGCCGGAAGGCCCGGCGATCAGCACACGCTCACCGGGGTAGATATCCAGGTTGATATCATGCAGCGTCGGCTTTTTCTGCGCACGATACTGGAAGGAGAAGTTTTTGAATGAAATAATGGGGTTTGTCTGTTCAGACATGGGCATGGTACCTCAAAGCAAGATATTCCGGTGCCGCCTTCCCCAACGGCAAAGCGGCAAACAAAAAAGCCTTTCCGCAAACCAAAGGCCACGGGAAGGCTTTGCGATAGCAATTATTCTTTATCCAAAGAGCCTTTCTTGGCAATGGTCTTGGTGTAAGCCAGCACCAGCAGGCCGCCCACGACCACAGCAGTAATGCTGTTGGAAATACCGGCAAACACGCCCTGTGCAAACACCTTTTTGGCAGGCTCCGCATAAATCAGGATGTCCAGCACGGGAGCAACCACGATCCAGCCGATCAGGTTGGCGATCACGTTGGCCAGCGCAAACACGCCAACCTTCTTTTTGTTAAAGTCGCCTTCCTCAACATGCAGCTTTTTGGTGAACAGGCCCACCACAACGCCGACAAAAGCGGAGGTGATGACCCAGCTCCACCACGGGATGCCGCCCCAGGACAGGTCGATCAGAGCATGGCCGATGAAGCCGATCAGGCCGCCGGCAACCGGGCCGTACATAGCGGCCAGCAGGGCCAGCACTGCATACTGCAGGCTGATGTTGGTGTTAGGCACCGGGCTGGGGATTGCCACAAAACGCCCCAGCACAAAGAACAGTGCTGCGCCGATACCAACGGCGACAAAGGTCTTGATGCTATTGTTGTTTTTCATAATTCCGCACTCCTTTACAGTATTACAAACGATCCCCTTGGAACCTGCCACAAAACGGCATGACCCAAAGATATGGTAAGTATACGCCCGGTTAAAACCGCTTGTCAATGGGCAAAAACCGCACTTTGCGCTATTTAGACCCTGCCTGCGGCAATTTCATGCGCTTCTGGCAGCAAAAAGCCCCGCCTTTGCCGCCAGAAGCGGGGTATCATTTTGCAAACACAAGTTTGCGTGGGCAGTTTGGCAAATGCGAAGTTATCTTTTTCCTAATGGCAATGCTATTAAATTTCCCAATAATGCAATAACAGCATATCCAACTACATAAACCCATGCACTTGAGTTATAAAATATAAATATAGATGGCGCAAACATTATTGCTACAATCAAAATATACCAGAAGTTAAAACCATTCCTAATCCCATAAAAAACAGAGGTTATTAAACATATTAGAGGAATAATTACTAACATAACAATCATTGCACTTCCTGTGTCTTTTATAAACCAAGGAACGATATAAAAATCTATCAGCAACAGTAGGTAGAAAACCATGTTCTTTTTTAATTTATCCATCATATCATCATCCTTTTAAATTCCGATTTGTATATCAAATCTATTTCTACACATTATATCATCTTCATCTTCTAAATTCCATTTTTTTCTCACCTCGTCCATCTCTACTTTTTTCTCTCGCTGATACCTTTTCTTGTACATTTCCCATATACTCCCTAACGTTCTCATCCAACATTTCTTTAGCATTCTCCGCCCTGTCAACGGAATCTTTATACGCATCCATTTCCATTCTCTTTCGATTAAATTTTCTTATAACTTCGTCAACATTTGTACCATTTAATTTTTTCAACAACCTTTTTTCTAAGTCCTTGGCTGTTTTCTCCTGCTTTTCCAACTGCACAATTTCATCTTTTAACTTTTTCTTTCCTCCAAACATCCTGTATTCTTTTCGGTCCATTTGGTCTTTTGCCTCTCTTATTGCCATATGCACTCCGTTTAATGCTCTATGATTTTCCAATAATTCATCAACCATTTTTGCATACTGCTTATACTCCTTAACCGGTTGCGGTGGCTTTGGTGCAATTGTCCCTCTAAATATCCTAATTAATCCCTTTAAACAATCACATGCCATTTCAACGGCTTTTTCAAAAACTCCGGCAAATATTCCTACGCCTGCACTTTCCCTTGATGACTTGTTTTTCCTTAATCCACCAACTGTCTTTGTTTCCGTCTTTCCAAATTTATTTACATTCTTAAGTATCTTTTCCTCTTTAATGGTTCTAATGTATTTTCTTGGAACCTGATAAAACAGTCCTTCATCAACTGTACTGTTCCATTTAATTCTCACCTGATTGTTTTTTCTTATCTGCTCTGCTTTTGGATTATTTTTTCCAATCTTTTTTGTTGGCAGATAAACATCTTTATTGTTAAACACCTTTAGTTTGTCCTTATCATTTAAGAAGGAATTGATGTGCTCAGTGTACAGTGTTTTCATTCCCTTTAGAAATGACCTTGCCTTAAACTCCGCTTTCTTTTTTGAAAATCTGTTGTACTCATAAACCTGACCTTTTCTGATGATATTACATCCTTTTCTTACATTCCCATTGTCATCCAGTATCTCCTTTTTGGTCCTTACATGCTTTCCTGTTTCATCATAAAACATGTTTCGTGTGGCAATTTTCTTTATGCCGTTTTTCAATTCCTCTCTTTCCGAAAATATCAAATGAATGTGTAAGTTTGTTTTTGTCTTGTTGTGATGCATTGCTGCAATGCAGTTTACTCCGTAAGTTTTTCTAAACAGCTCAGTAAAATCTTCCAATACCTTCTGTTTGTCCATGTTACAGAATGGTTCGGGTAATGCAATAATAAGTTCTCTTGATTCGATACACTTTCCGGCACTTCCGCTTTTCTTAAATTCCAGTCTGTTACACCTTGTAAGATCATGCCAAAATGTATCGTCTGTTGTATTGTAAACTGCATACAGATTTTCCTGCCTTTTGGGATTTGTAATGTAATCTATGCGCCCTTTTAAATTACCTAACTTGCTTATCTGAATAAATGAATTTCTAGCCATATATTTGTTCCTCCTATTCTTTAATTTTTTATATTTAAGTAAAATAAAAGCCCCCTGCAAGGGCGAAATGCAAACCCTTAAGAGCATAAAATCGTAAGATTTTGTGCGATGGGTGTATTTCGCTCTCAATCGCCGAGGGCTAATCTGCTTTCCTTTTACCTTTAGTTTTTCCGTTGCTACCGCATATATTATTGCCGACTTGTCTGCTCTACCACCTGCAAGTGCCACTTGCAGGTCATTAACATTAAGCAGAAATTTACCAACGGAAATCCTCCGGGATTTCCTTTCTGTCAAGATAATCTTTTCTTGCATTTTCTCTCTCCTCTACCGATTCGGCAATCTTGCTTTCTGTATAAATGTTTCTCAAAATCATCTTATCCATCTTATCTTTAAGACCTGCTTTAATCAGTTCCTTTTCGTCCTCACGACCATATATAAAATACTGATATATCATTCTAAATAAGTCTTCATCTATTTTTATCTGTTTAACCTTTTCATACATGCAAATCTCCTTCCGTAAATTGAAAATGTCAATCGACTTTAAAAAACTTTATTTTTTTAGTTTTATTTAGCCAATTTACAATCTACGATTTACAAATTTCAAAACATCCCATAAATAAAGGGATTGAAGCCATTCTGATGTAAATTGGCTCTTTTTTTTACGTCATTTCCAATTTACAAATCCATTATTCTGATTTACAAACCAGCCAATTTACATAACAAATTTACATTCTTAAAAGTAACTGACATCATGTCACTTACTTTTTCTCTGCCATTTCATCAGATTCAGTTTTAAGATTTTCCAACGTTTCCTGCTTAAAAGGAATGTCCTCATTCTTCTCTATTTTCTCAAAACCCTTTGACTTTTTTCTCTTCCATGCAAGCTGGGTTCCGTACCCTTCCTTAATGAATCTGTGACTTTTTACCTCTTCCCACTGTTCTGCAAATTTAAGCCTCATGATACTCGTAATCTCTCTTGATTCATACTGTTTCGGCTTGCAGTTTTCGTGGTGCAGTGCTCTCTCGTAAATCATCTGAACGCATACAAACTCCTCATCCGTCATTTCAAGAAACATCTCAATGATTCCCACAAGAGTATCCTGAGGCATGCATTCCTTCTGAAATTCAATGAGTTCTTTTTCCAACTTCTTATTAAATACAAGTTTAGTGTTAATGCCCTTTTTATACATATTCATTATTTCAGCCCAGCACTGTTCTATGTAAGCCCTTGTTTCTTCCTCATCCTCCAACGGATGATGCAATGCCTTTTCCTTATTTACCATTACCGGTACAAATCTTCTGTTACCTGTTCGGTCAAATGGCAGGAAGTCGGCATTATTGGAAGAACCCACAAATATGCACTGTCTTGGTCTGTCCTCAGGATGGGTTTCATATGGTACCTTGTAAGTTTCACTTTGACGGCTTAAAAATGACTTAATGTCCTCAACACTTCTTGCATTACAGGTTGCAAGCATTTCCGCCATTTCAATAATCCAGTGTCCCTGAATCTTACGAAACACGTTGTCATCATCAAGTTTTCTTAAGTCATCCGAAAACCACTCATTTTCCATTGCAAGAAGTCTTAGAAAACTTGACTTTCCTGCACCCTGCCCACCTACAAGACAAACCATATATTCAAATTTACATCCGGGATGGTAAACCCTGTACACCGCTCCCATCATCATTATTCTTGTTGCTTCAAATATGTAATCACTTTCATCTGTTCCAAGATATCTTGGCAACAGATATCTAAGCCTTGATTTTCCGTCCCACTCCAGACTTTCCAGTTTGTCTATAATGGGATGATAATGGTTGTTATTTCCTACAATGTCAATTGCACGCTTAATATTTTTATCTCTTGTAATGCCGTAAAACTTTTCCATTCTAAGCATTATGTTATTAAAATCCGTATCGGTAAAAGTTTTTGAGCGTCTTCTCCAGTCCATTTTCTTAACAATGTCCGTCTTACATGAAAGTTCATTACGTCTTATTGCATCCTTTAACATTGGGTCCTTATTTAAAACCTCAATGACATTTTCAATGGTTTGTCTCGGACTTCCATCAGGACGTTTTTTAAGGCTATCCCTTATAGCCTCGATTTCTTTATTATCTGTGTCCTCCACATTGGAGGATTTATTCATTACTGTGTTATTCATTTTTCCTCCGTAATTTTAAAATTTTGTTGTTATTGGAGGTAACCCCTGCTATAATTTAATTGGTGATAAAAGTAGCGGGGATAACCTCCTTGTTACCTTGTAAGTCTTAAGCTTATTGCTTAGGGCTTTTTTCTTTCTTCAAATCCATCTAATATATCCAACATTGTTCTAATTGGGACAAATACCTCTTCATCAATTTCTCCACCAGCCTCAATCCTCTTTAACTGTGCTATTATTTCTTGGAGATATTTTCTGAAACTAAGCATCATTAGCGGATTTCCCACAGCTCTTATTTTGGTATAAAGTAATGATTGAACAATAAATTCCTGCTTTGTCTGAAATCCACTTAGTTTTGCCCTCATATTTATTTCTTCATTTTCTTCTGGTGACACCCTAAAGGCAACTGTTACATTTCTCCATCTACCTTTTGCATCATTGTTCTTCGCACTCATCTAATAAAGCCTCTCTTTCTGCATCCATAGTTTTTGCCATATCTGTTTGTACAGTTGGAAATAGATGTGCATATTTATAAGTGATGTCTACAGCCTCGTGGCCTAGTCTGTCAGCTATGGCAAGTGCTGTATAGCCTTTGTTAATCAAATATGAAACGTGTGAATGTCTTAAATCATGTATTCTTATTCTTTTAACTCCTGCAGCTTTTGAACCTCTTATCATTTCATGACGAAAATAGCTTTTTGAATTTTGAAATATTCTGTCATTTTCTTTGATGCCATATATACTTGCCAAATATTCCTTAATTTCTTATTCTAAAAAATTCAGGAATTACTATATCCCTTATGCTTTTAGGTGTCTTTGGATCCGTTACAATGTCTTTACCTTTAACCTTTTTATATGACTTTGTTATTTTCAAAACATTATTTTCGAAATCAAAATCTTTCGGTGTTAAGGCAAGAAGTTCGCCAATTCTAAGCCCACACCAATAAAGTATTTCAAATCCATAAAATGATTGTGGTTTATCTGCCACCTGTTCAATAAATTTCTGGTATTCCTTCTGCGTCCAGAAATCAACATTTCTATCTCTTGCACTGCCCATATTCCCAGCCTTGCTTGCGACATTCCATTTAAGCCCATAATATCTGACTGCATGGTTAAACATTGCACTTAGCTGATTATGAATTGTTCCAAGATATGATTTTGAAAAGCTCTTACCATTTTGAGTTGTTAAGCTCTGAATTTCTCTTTGCCACTCAAAAATGTCCGTTACCTTTAATTCATTTATTTTTCTCTTGCCAAGATAAGGAAGAATTTTTGTTAAAATTATGTATTCCTTTTCTTCCCAAGTGTTTGGTCTTACCTTATGACTTACATCTCTTTTATATAATTCAAAGAAATCTTCAATGGTCATATCCAGGTCCTGGTGGTCTTGCAGTTTAAAATGTCTTTCCCAATCAAGAGCTTCAGATTTTGTTCTGAAGCCTCTTTTGGTTTTCTGTTTTCGCTCACCTTTATAATTTTTGTAATAACATCTAACTTCCCATTTATCTGTTTTTGGATTCTTAAAAACCATTTATTTCACCTCCTATTTAGTCTTAATTCCATAGATTCGTTCTTCAAAATACTGTCTGCTAAGTCTCCCCTGAACAGTTACAAACCCCTGCTCCTTAAGTTCATTATTAAGTTTTCTAATAATCTTATAAGCCATAGCTTCTGAAACTCCCATTTCCTTTGCTACATCGCTTGCTCTAACAAAAAGTGTATCTGCCATAATATCACCTCCTACCCATTTAAATTTCATTACTTTGCACAGTACATTTATGAACTGTGTTGTACTCATTTTATCAGTTCACTTTTGTACTGTCAAGTGAAATATTTCACTTCTGAACTGTTTTGTATTCTTTATATTTCACAAATGAACTGTTTATGATATAATAAAATCAGTTATAAAATGATATGGAAGGATATGTTTTATGGGAAAAAATAAAAGAGAATTTTCTTTAAATGCTAAAAATCTTGCCTCAGCAAATTTAGGACAAAAGATTAGATTTTACAGACAAATTGCCGGCATGACACAAAAAGAATTGGGAGCTGCCTGTGGTGTAAATGAATCAACTATAAGAAATTATGAACTTGGAAATCGTTATCCAGATTCAGACACTATATTTGAGATTTCGAATGCTTTGGAGATTTCTCCATACGTGCTTGCAACTCCTGATCCTATTTCAGCTGCAAGTTCTCTACAATACTTATTCAGTATGGAAAAAACTTTGGATTTGACTCCAACAACTATAGATGGAAAAGTTTATTTAGAGGTATCTTCCGAAATAGACGTAAACGATGCCACTGTTGCTCCTCTTTCAAATCTTAAAAGAATGTTTAGCCATTGGGCAACAATGTATGAGAAATTTATCAATAAAGAAATTGACGAGGAAACCTACCTATTATGGCAGGCAAAGTATTTAAGCTTTGGGACCGATTCAGCTGACTTCTTATTGGATGCGGAAAATGAAAAAGCTATCGAAGTAGACAAGAATATCTCTGATGCAAAGAAGAGATTTAGGAAAGCTAATTTGAAGGATTAAATTTATATGTTTATTTAAGAGAGATGATAAAATGGGAAAAAATATCAACGAATATATCAATAAATTTATTGATAGTTACCATAACGATAAAAACGGAAGATATAGATCATATGATCACTGTAGAGAAAGTTTCTTAAAATATAAAAATGATGAAACCATGTACAATTATATAACATTAAATTTATATGCCTACCTAGCTAGTTGGGGTATGCTACGAAATTCTTTTTTAATGCAAAAAGATTATTTATTTAGTAAGCCTGTTGTCGAAATACTTTGTAAGGATAAATATTCAAATTTAATAAGTTTTAATCCTTTTAAAGAGAATATTATCACAGATCTTGAAACTATAATGAGTTTAAGAGATGAAATAAAAGAGTACTATATGGGTCAAACTTATATAGAAGATGGTACTAACAAAACAAAAACAATTTCCAATGTAACAGATACATTAATTACTAAAATCATATTAGGAACTCTTGGATGCGTTCCAGCATATGACCAATATTTTGTAAAAGCGCTACGTCGGAACAAAATAAATGGGGTTTTCAATTTAAATAGTATGAAGCAAATAATTCAATACGCCAAAGACAACAAAGAAGAAATCGAAAAAGCTTGTAATAAACTTGGTGATTTGTACACCCCTATGAAAATTATAGATATGTATTTCTGGGAAGTTGGAATTGAAAAATAGAATATTGGTATTTCAGTCATAACCACCCCTGCGGTGTCACTGCAGGGTCTTTTTATTTTATAAAGGAAAAATATGTAATTTTATCAGTTCATAAATGTACGCTTTTGAACGTTTTTTATAAAAAATAGCAAAAAATATTGTCATTTTATTGTCACTCTAAAAAAGAAAAAACCTACAAACCCTTTATTTATGGGGTTTGTAGGCATATAGAATTTATTTTTGCATTATTCAAACTCGGCTTGTACCGAGTTCAGCTTAAACATATTTGTTTAGGTTTCGTGTGCTTTTATCTGTTAATTTACCTATATTGTATAATTTGTATTATCCTTCTAATTTCGTGTTGCCATAGTGTTGCCACGAGGGTATTATAGCATAAATTAATGCTTCTTTCATTAGCTTTGTATATTAAAACTATTCTTTTTATCTTTTCAAAAATCAAAAAAGAGAACCAGACGCATCCGATTCTCCTAGGTACGCTCCGCAGAACAATACCGCAATTCACACTATTATTATACACAAATTTTATCCATGGTGCAACTCTATTTTGAAATAAATTTTCTTAATTGCACTAATTTGTTTGTATAATCAGTGTATACAATTCTATTATATACATTTGCCGGAATTTTATTCCTTAGTTCATCTGTTATTTCTTGAAAATTATTAACAATTCTCTTCATCTCTGTTTTTGTAACTTTTAAAGCCTTTAGTATGTATATAACTAAAACTAGATAATCTGTAATAGTTTTAAATGTTATACTTTTGACACCCGTTGCATTTGTAATAGCATTGCTTACCTGTTTATCAATTTTACTTCCATTTGAAAATCTCGTATCAAAAACAACATCATTATGTGCAATTGCATTTCTCAAATCTTTAATTAAATATATTAATCGCTGAGGCAACATTGCATTATTATCATCTGACTGTTTTATATTCAATTTTATAGAAAATGCTTTTCTTGTATCATAATTTAAACATGAAACAAAATGTCCAAATTCACCTAGACCTAATAGTTCAAAAATACCCCAAATAGGCATATTTAAATCATTTTGTAAATAGTGACTTGCTATTTTATTTCCATTTCCAAAAGCATTTGTTTGAACACTATATATTCTATTTCTTAAATCCAATCTTCTTTTTAATTGTCTTTTATATTGTTCTTCTGCATCTATTCTTTTTTCTATACTCGAATATGTTTTTCCTTTGGTAGAAAACATTTTATAATTATCTAACAACTGATTATAAATATCTAAAAAACTATCTGATTTTGTTTTACTCACTAGTATTTCAAGGACATAATTTTTTAAAGCGGTTTCTATAATCATAACAGAAGGATAAAACAATGCTTTTATCTGCGAATCATAATTATAAATAGCCGACAGTTCTTCAAAATCGGAATACTGTATATTATGTATCTTATTTTTAGTATTATTAATATATCTATATCCCTTATACCCATGGTAATATCCCATATTCATTAATTTTCTTTTTTGATTTGAACCGCTAATATTGATTCCCTTTTCAACTCTCAAATAATTCATCAAACCATTTGTTGTCTTTGGTTTTTCCTTTGCCATTTTTCCTCCTTATTTTTATTTCTTCGGTGATTACTCTTTACTATATTGCTAACTATAAAAATTAATTCTATCTTTGGTAATTATTATAATTAATAATTACTTAACTTCCAATTATATACTTTTACGTTACATCATATCTTCTTGAAATATAATCAGCGTAATTAGGTGTAATCAGTGCACACGGAAGTTTTTTTACTGTTGTTACTGAGTCAATATAAGCTTTGTCTTTATCGCTCAAATCCTTTTTATATAATACCTCTCCCAAACTTGATAACTGTATAATATCCGAATCGAACATTTTATGATGATTTTGACACATCCACAGACCATTTTCTCCATCTGTTGCATAAGCTAATTTTTCATCCAATGATAGTGTATTCATTTTTTTAATTTTTGATACTGGCCATATATGTGCACCTTGTACAATCTCTGATATTCCGCAATCACACAATACACAATTTTTTTCTCCTAATCGGTCTAATAAATGTGCGTTAAATCTCGGTGAACGTAAACTATCATTTTCAACTAATTCCTTTTTTTCAATTTCATCATCAATATTTACTATTTTTATATTCCCCATCGTTTTTAACACTTTTAGGCTTGCAGCCGGAAGCTCTTTTAAATCTTTTTCATTATATTCATATAAAACAACGTGATCATTATCTTTGGCTAATTTTCCTATAGCGTAGCAAATCAAACTTGTGTCATATTTATTTGCGCCATACGTCTTACCAAAAATTTCATATTCATGAGGTGCATTCTTTACGATATATGTAGAATTATTCCCAGAATTTTTATCTCCATTTTCCTTTCTTGCACGTATAATATCATCTATAGATGAAAAAGCAGTAATTTGTCCTGATAAATTTTGTGGAACATTTATAAAATTAAATCCAGCCGTTTTCATCAACCTATACATAAACAAATAATATGGTGTTCCATTGTTTCCACTACAAGGCAAGAAATAGAAAAATAGTTGTTTTTTCTTATATTTATTGGAAAAGAACCTATTATACGCTGTTGTAACACTCTGTATTCCCGAGTTTCTTCCTTCACACTTTTCGTCAGAAAAGCTTACGTATGTTACAGTATCATGATATTGAAGTATTCCTAATCTTCCCTGATTATACTTAGCATCTAAAAATTCATCCTCATAATCATTTTCAACAAACTCTACCTCGTAATCTCTTCTACCCGTAACTTCTACACAAATTTGTCCCATAACTGAATCAGTTACCAAATAGTCAAAATATACTCCTGTCTTTGCTGATTTTTGCATATTTCTTTTTATTATAAATTTAGGAATGTTTCTATATTTCATAATTTAACACCAATATTTCCTTCCTAGGTTGTCCCGATATACCTATTATATTTCCCAATTCAATATATTGGTACCCATTTTTTTTAATCCACTCCTCTAGTTCATAATTCCTGACTTCTTTATGTTCCAACACATATGACAACATACATGGTATTTTTCTCTCTGTTAATTTTTCTATAAATTTAAACATTTCTTTTTCTAAATTATTATCCCATCCCTTAAACCCCCTCTTTCCATCATTGTAGCTACCTGTAGTCAACTTATACGGTGGATCTAGATAAACAAATGTATCTTCATCTATTTTACTATGCGATTCTATATCAACATAATCACAACTTAAAAAAGTAACTTTCTTTTCTTTAATAACTCTGCTAAAACTAATTAATTTTGCTAATATACAATCATTAAACCACCTAACACCTGCTGTGTTATTATATCCATATTTACTATTAAAACGAATTTGTTGTTGATAACTATACATAATAATAGCAAACAACATTCTAATATCTTTTTTTTCTTCCGGCAAATCATTATAATAATTTCGCGCTTCTAAATATGTTTCCTTGTTTCCTTTTTCAAGATTATGCTTTTCTATAAACTTTTTTACGTAAATTATATATGCATAAGTATCATATTTTTCAAAAGATTTAATAAGATCTTTTACGATAAAATTAATGTCATTATAGACTATTTCATCATATTCTGCATTAATTCCTACATTAAATCCTCCTCCAAATGCATCAATAATCTTTTTTCTTTTTGGCATATTTTTCTTTAAATAAGGGACTATTTTTGCCTTACTTCCTATATAATTTAATGGTGATTCATAAACAACATCCCCTTCTGGTTTTTTATGAATATAGAATAAATATTCATAATGCTTTTTTGAATTTTTTGATTTCCAATTTTCGTATTTCTTATATGGCATTGTCACACACTCATAGGACTCTTCATAACCATATCTTTTCATAATTGCTTCAATATATTCCTTACTCATATCTCCATCGTTATTATAACTCAAAAATATATGTTCAGCATTTGTTTTTGCCAATATTTTATCCAAAAGAATATGCGCTTTATATTTTTTCGACCAATCTGATCTCATCTCTCTTGTGCTACGGGAACCTGTGACTTTACTAATATTTTTAGGTTTATCATTCAGTATCAAAGTTTCAAGCAGATGATATTGAGTTCCATATTGATTTTGGGTATATGGTGGGTCTAGATACAATACATCACATGGAATTTCTTCTATTATGTTTTCAATTTTATCTGAATACATAGATACTTTTCCGTTTAAATTTATGCCATCATCAACTGTTAAAAATTTTATATCCTTCAACGCCCTATCATCCCATTTTTTTAAATAAGCTCCGTATACTCCTGCTGTATTTGCCACAAACGAAACAGATTCAACCAAACAGGCCAAAAGATATTTATATTCATCTCCATTTATTTTTTTTTCTATATACCACTTTTCAATTGTATTTCTAAAAAAATCAATTCTTCCTGCATTGTATTCGGAAAAATACATTCGTGATGAATTACCAGGAGAGTAATTTTCATAAAAATAGCCTTTAATTGTCTCCTTGTTAGAATTAAAATAATTGATTGGATTAAATCCCAGCTTTTTAAATTTACATTGTGCTGATACGATACATCCATAAGCATATGTTGTTGCGCAATGTAAATTATCATTTATTATAACATTGCACTCCGATTTAAATGCATTTGCCATTGTACCTGTTCCACAAAATGCATCAAAAAAGATAGTATTTTCATTTATTTCAACTTTTGATGATATTATTTCTTTTATTTTTTCGCATAATGAATCTTTATTGCCTAAATATCTCAAGTTTATTATTCCTCTTTTCTAATTATGTTACTAATCATCACTACTTACATAAAATGTTCCTTCCCATTTTATCATACTTCAATAACTTACGCATTAAGAAAATACCACACTTTAATAGCCTTATTATCTTATTTTATCATTTTTTCTACTTTGTTCATTACACATTTGAATAATCTTATTATATTCCTCTTTTTCTAGAAATCTTTTAAAATACCCCAGTTTCTCTTTTGCATCACACAATTCATCAATCTCTTTTTCCTGCTCATCAATGTTTTCTCTTAGCCTGCTATTTTGTTTCCTTAGTATTTCATTTACTTCAAGTTGTTCATTATATTTTTCTGTCAGTTCCTTAAGTTGTGCAAAACATCCCTTTGCAAAATTAACCACATTTTTAAATGCATCATACATTTTATCTATAAATGGAATGACAATCTTTTCCCGATAATTCTTGGCAGACATGATTCCCTTTGGATTGTCCGGTCCTTTTCTAACCATGGTTTCAAGTTTTTTTACATTTTTTCCTAAGTCAGCCACATTTTCAACTATTTTTAATTCCTCATAAATGTCTGCTAATTCTTTTTCAGCCGCTATCTGCTTAATCATCGTTTCCTTAAGTTCCTGTTCAGATTCAGCATTTTCCCTGGCTAACTGATTTGCTTTTTTTGTTTCTGCCAGAGTTTTATATTCTGCAACTTTCAAATCATTATTTCTGCCTTTTTCTTTTCCTTTCAGGAATTCTCCAATCCATTTGAATGACCTGCCCTCTGCGTATTCTCTTATTCTGCCCTGCAGTACTTTTTCAAGAAATTCCTTTGTGCATACTTTTCTCTTTGATACCTGCTTTGACATTCCCTTTTTAAATCCGTCAGCTACCGGAACTGCCACCACGTGCATGTGTGGGCTTGCCTCATCATAATGTACCACAGCATTTGCCACAACAAGATTTGGTGCTTCCTTCTGTAACATGTTAAGCATTTCCTTAAATGCCACATCCATCTTTCTTCTCTTGTCAGGGTTCTTATCCCAGAACGCCTTGTCTCCTATCTGAAAAATAAGTTCCACTGCCATGTCTTTGTTTGACTTTGCTGTCTTTTCAAAATAATCATCAATCTTTCTGTCATCCCTTGTCTGCTTTTTGTTATATTCCCTGACTGCTTCGTCAAACTGTTCCTTATATACTTTTTTTACATCCTGCACTAATTTATCCGTACCCCATAAAATTACAATGTTCTCCTTATCGTATTCCAAGGAGCGGTACTTTCGTAAATTGTGCTTTGCAACACCTGAGAGTTTCGCCTTGCTGTTAATGGCACTGTTCTTCTGACTCAGGTGCGCTGAATATGATAATCCTGCCATAATCTCACTCCTTTTTTCTTTTATTGTTTTGATACGTGCGGTGACACCTGCACGTTGTTAGTCTTTAGTAGTCTGCCCTAGGCATATTGAAAACGGGTGGTTCTTATCAATTTGGCTCTGCCATAATTGATAACCCCCTAGCAGTTCTGTCATAGACACAACTGCGGGGGCTCTGCCGAGGGCTTATATAGCTGCTATCAATGCTTTACTCATAACCTGTCAAATGGCATTTAGTGGTTGCTGTAATTGTAATGGCAGCTATATTATGTTTAACCTCGGGACTCCGGGTCCCGCGGTTCTTAGTGACATGATGTCACTAACTTTTAACTGTAACCAATCCTTTTTGGTTCTCCCTGATTATTCTTTAACCTGCAAGTGTCACTTGCAGGTATTAATATTATCAACAAGAAACCTATTTATGTTGCAAGCTGTTACTACCATCTAAAGTCCCGGTGCATTCCAACGGTGTCAAGATATTTCTGTCTGTACTCTTCCCTCTCTTCTTTTGTAGGTGCCATTTTACTTTTTGTGTAATCCTCGTGCCTTGACATCTTGCTTAGTTTTTCTTCCAATTCAGAAATTATAAGATTATTAATTTCTTCATTATCTTTCATGTCTAATACATGATACTTAATCAAAGCCATCATTAATTCATTGCTTATCATTCTGTTTTTGCTCATTTTCAAACCTCACTTTTTTGTAACTAATCTTGTTCCGTGTCGATGCGTGACGGTTGTGACGATGATTTACGTACCATAAAACATCGACACCATCGTCACGCTTTACTCTTTTTCATATTCCAATGTTATGATTCTCCCATCATGACAACGCTTATTGTCATACCTGATGCCATAATCCTCATACAGCCTTCCTGCCTTAATGTTCAACTGTCTGGTCAGCTGATTCGGAACTAAATTAATCTCCTGTATCTTATCCATCAGTTCACTTGCCGTTCCTTGAAAACATCCTGCTTCCATCAGATATGTATTAACAGCAGAAAGTACTTTATCTTCCGGCTCTTTCCACAGCTCTGTTTCAGCCTTTTCAAATTTCCACAAACACAACTTGGGGTCAAACTTAAGATAAAGTTTCTGGTCCTGTTGGTCTCTTCCTGTTATGTCAACGGTAGCCTTTAGGTCAGTTCTTTTTTCCTTCTGCATGATGAAAGCTCCGTCAGCTGCACCAAGCAGTCCGTTTGTTCCCGATATCATTTCAAAGGCATCTGATGAATCCATCTTTCTTGTGTGATGAACCACCAGAATGCAAATGTTATGTTCATCAGCAAAGTGCTTTAGCTTTGTAATGATGTCATAATCGTTTGCGTAACTGAATTTATCTCTACTTATTTCCTTGATTTTCTGAAGTGTGTCAATTATTACAAGTCTTGTATCAGCATGCGCCACAAGAAACTCTTTAAGCTGTTCTTCCAGACCTTCATTGAGATTTTTGGAACGTGTGGCGAAGTAAAAATGCTCTGCCACATCAATTCCAAACATTCTTGAAAGTCTCTGTTGAAGTCTTGCATAATCATCTTCCAGTGCCAGATACAGCACTGTTCCCTGATTGGTCTTATGCCCCCAAAGGTCAATTCCTGCACTTACACAGAAACCTATTTCAGCCATTAAGAACGACTTTCCAACCTTTGGTGCACCGACAAACAGATACACTCCGTTGTAAATCAGATCCTCAACCAAGGGCTTCTTAATCGGATATACCGTGTCATAAAGTTCTTCCATTGATACTGTTTCCAGATTTTCACCCACCGGGGTACCGGTGGATTGCAAATTGCGGACACAATTATTATCTGTTATACTGTTACTGTGTTTGGTAACACTTTGTGACTGCCCGTTATCTGCGCCAACAGATACGTTAAGGGCAGTCACTGTTGTTTTATTATTCATTATTCTTATCCTCCTTCATTCCGTTCATGGTAATACCGATTAGTTCAATTACCTCTAACAAAACATCATCAACCTCACCTGCACCTGTAATTCTTTTTAACTCCTCGTACACGTCATTAAGTCTGTTTTTTAAGGCAATGTAAACCCTTGGATTTCCATTTACCACAATTTCCTTTTCACACAGCCTGCGGATAATGTATTCCTGCTTTGTCAGTCCTGACAGGGCAACCTTGTCATCAATGATTCTTGCCTCTTCCTCAGAAACCCTGAAGGCTACTATCTTCTTTCTCCAACGACCGTGACTGTCCAATGATTTTTCCATTATTCCTAACTCCTTTCCTCTTCAAGTTTTCTTGCCATTTCATCCTGCTTGTTTGGATACATGTGGGCATATTTGTAAGTAATGCTGATTGCTTCATGCCCTACCCTTTCAGCTATGTCAAGTGCTGAAAATCCTCTGTCCATAAGCAGTGAAATGTGTGAATGTCTAAGGGCGTGTATGTTGATTCTCTTAATTCCTGCCTTCTTGGAACCTCTTGTGATTTCGTGTCCAAGATACCCTTTTGACTTAAAGAAAAGTCTCTGGTCAGGCTTCAGGTCATAAAAGCATTTCATGTAATCCTTAATCTCATCTGCCAGAAACTGTGGAATCTTCACCACCCTATTACTCTTTTTTGTCTTTGGAGAGGTAATGATTTCACGCCCCTTTACCTTCTGATAATTCTTGTTGATTCTCATTGTGTTATTATCAAAATCAAAGTCTGCCGGAGTAAGTGCCAGTAGTTCTCCTTCCCTGACACCTGTCCAATACAATACTTCAAATGCATAAAACGATAATGGCTTGTCCATGACTGCTTCCGAAAACTTCAGGTATTCTTCCTTTGTCCAGATTTCCACTTCCTTTTCAACGTCATTTTTCATTGTTCCCACTATTGCCGCAGGATTGGTGGACAGCCCATAATATCTTTTTGCAAAATTAAATATTGCGCTAAGCTGTGCATGAATTGTCCTTAAGTAACCTGATGAATAAGGCTCTCCCTTTTCATCCCTGTAATTAAGCAGTTCATTCTGCCACTCCATTACATCCTTCGGTTTAATCTCATCCATTCTTCTGTCCTTAAAGTAAGGAAGGATTTTGTCTCTTGCCACATATGATTTTGTCTCAAAGGTGGTTTCCTTTACCCTTGCCTTCTTGTCCCTTTCGTAGATTTCATAAAAACTTCCAAATGTCATGTTTAATTGTCCGTTTTCGGCTTTCTTCTTATTTTCAAGCCAAAACTCTGCTTCTCTTTTTGTGTTGAAGCCTCTTTTCTGTGTCTGTCTTCTTTTTCCTGTAAAGTCTGTATAGCGATAAACAGCTCTCCATTTTTTCTTATTATTTGCCATGTAAGAATAAACGCTCATGTTCATCACCTTCCCTTCTCTGACATTTCTTAATCACCGCTGTACATTACTTTTTTTCTGAAATAAGAAGTACAGACACGTCCTGCTACTGTGATGATGCCTTTTTCTTCCAGTTCCATGTTAAGCTGTCTTACAATCTTGTAAGCTTTAGACTTTGAAACAGAAAGTTCTTCGGCAACATCATCGACTGTCATAAAGTTCTTTTCCATGTTTTTTTCCTCCTGCTTTATTTTTCCTAAACATATTTGTTTAAGATAATGTGCATTATATTAAACTTTTTAGTTTAAGTCAATAGAAAAATTAACTTTTCTTGTTTAAGTTTTTCTTGTCATACATTTTTACATATGTTATACTGACCATAGCGAATTTGTTTAAGTTATCCCGCATTGGGAATTTTTATGTTAATTTGGAGGTTTGTTATGGCAATTGGTGAAAGAATTAGAACTTTTCGCAAGCGTAAAGGTTTAACTCAAAAGGAATTGGGAGTTCAGTTAGGTTTTAAGGAAAGTACTGCTGATATCCGCATGGCTCAATATGAAGCAGAGAAACGTGTTCCCAAGGACGATTTGATTGAAACTCTTTCTTCCATTTTGGAAGTTTCTCCTGCGGCCATTAATGTTCCTGACATTGATACTCATGTGGGAATTATGCAGCTTCTGTTCACTCTTGAAGATATTTATGGTATATCCGTCAGACAGGAAGGAAGTCATGTTACCCTTGATTTAGGTGCCATCCACGACGCTTTAGGTCATGAGGCAAAGTCCTGGGCAAAGATGAAGTCCAAGTTTGATGCCGGAGAAATCTCCAAGGAAGAATACGATAATTGGAGATACAACTATCCGGCTAATACTCACGGATATCATAAACTAATTGATTTATAAAAGAGCATAAAAAAACCTTACTGACTCCTCAAAATCAGTAAGGTTTTTTCATTTATACATATGGGTAAATTGTTTTAGTGTTGCCATATCGTTGCCACGATATAATCACTACCTCTCACAACGCCCATAAATAAAGGCATTGTGGGATTTTTGTGTCTATTCAAACTCTATAGTTCCAGGTGGCTTACTTGTCAAATCGTACATTACTCTATTGACCCCGCGCACCTCGTTTATGATTCTACTCATTACCTTTGACAATACTTCGTAAGGTATTTCTGCAGCTTCTGCTGTCATGAAATCTACAGTATTTACTGCACGAAGTGCAATGGCATAATCATATGTTCTTTCGTCGCCCATTACACCTACGCTACGCATATTTGTAAGTGCTGCAAAATACTGTCCTATTGTTTTATCCAATCCGGCATTTGCAATTTCTTCACGATAAATTGCATCTGCATCCTGTACCATTTTAACTTTTTCGGCTGTTACTTCACCGATGATACGGATTCCAAGTCCCGGACCTGGGAAAGGCTGACGGTATACTAAATATTCAGGTATACCCATTTCTAAGCCGGCTTTTCTTACTTCGTCCTTAAATAAATCACGAAGTGGTTCGATTATTTCCTTAAAATCTACACAGTCAGGTAATCCACCTACGTTGTGATGTGACTTAATTACTGCTGATTCGCCACCTAAACCACTTTCAACAACGTCAGGATAAATTGTTCCCTGTACAAGGAAGTCAACTGCTCCGATTTTCTTTGCTTCTTCTTCAAAAACTCTAATAAATTCTTCACCAATTATTTTACGCTTCTGTTCAGGTTCTTTCACTCCTGCTAACTTGCTGTAGTAACGTTCCTGTGCGTTTACACGGATAAAGTTTAAGTCATATGGACCGTCAGGACCGAATACTGCTTCTACTTCGTCACCTTCATTTTTACGAAGTAAGCCATGGTCTACGAATACACATGTAAGCTGTTTTCCAATGGCTTTTGAAAGCATTACTGCTGCAACTGATGAATCTACACCACCTGACAATGCACATAAAACCTTACCATCGCCAACTTTTTCACGGATAGCCTTAATTGATTCTTCTACAAATGAATCCATTCTCCAGTCTCCTGAACACTGGCAAATTCCACGAACGAAGTTGTATAACATCTTTGTTCCTTCCTGTGTGTGAAGTACTTCCGGATGGAACTGTATTGCATAAAGTTTCTTTTCTTCGTTTTCTGCTGATGCACAAGGGCAATCCTTTGTGTGTGATGAGATTTCAAATCCCGGTGCCACCTGTGATATATAATCAAAATGACTCATCCAGCAAACTGTTTTTGGTGAAACATCTGCAAAAATCTTTGACTGAGTCTTGTCTATTAATACTTCTGTCTTACCATATTCACGTACATCTGCACGTTCTACTTTTCCGCCTAACACATGCATCATAAGCTGTGCTCCGTAGCAAAGTCCTAACACTGGAACGCCTAATTCAAATAATTCTTTTGAATATGTTGGAGAATCGGCTTCATAACAACTATTTGGTCCACCTGTTAAGATGATACCCTTTGGGTTCATTGCTTTGATTTTTTCAATGTCTGTTTTGTAAGAATATATTTCACAATATACATTACATTCACGAACACGTCTTGCAACCAACTGGTTATACTGACCACCAAAGTCAAGAACGATTACTAATTCTTTCTTCAATGTATTTCCTCCTAAAATGGTGCCTGCACCATACTACTGTAAAAGGTAATTGCTATATAAAATCTAATTACCTGCTAATTTTTAATTCTACCCTATTTTTCTATTTAAAACAAGTACACTGTACTAACTTTTATAATTCCCATAACTTATAACCTGACTGCTCTCTATATACAAAATATTTTTAAACTTATACATCTTTCAGACTCATAATATACTTTCACACGTTCCTAAATTGTAATATCATTTCAAGTACTTATAACGAAGTAAGAGCACCTGCCCTACTTCCTCGTATGACAGATGCTCCCTATTTCAATACCCTAACTTTACAATTTTGTTAACAACCGCAGGTACTTTTTATTAAATGAATCTTCTCGGGAATTTCTTCTGTACACTATTCGTTTCGATCGCATTCCGAATATCTGTATACCTAGTCTATTCCTTACTATTTGTCCTGCTTCGACTTCACTATCTACCTTAACCATAAGATGTTATTCTTCATTGAATTTTCGTTTTGAATAATTCCTATCCTATCCAATTCTTTGTAACACCTCATCCAATAATCACTACTTAAACAATCTTCCGTTGATTGCCATGTTAGCAGATATCACTGGGTAAAACTCCTTTCACCACTAAACTTAGATACTGTTGTTATTAGGTTGACATCTAATAACAAATGGGTCGTTAACTTCTTTGTAGAAGTCTTTTTAGGTATTTAATACGTTTTTGTTTGTATGTTCAATATAGCACAATTTTTCCTTATTTTAAAGGGGGTTCAAGCACTTTTTTCATCTTTATAAACATTGCATAAATGCCCTTTTATTTAAACATTTTTATGAATCGTTTTTTTATAAAAAATGACTATTGTCTCTCTAACATCTGCTTAACATACTTGCCGGTATAACTTGTTGGATGTTCTGCAACCTGCTCAGGTGTTCCTGCAACTACAACTGTTCCACCACGGTCACCACCGTCAGGTCCCATATCAATTATATAATCTGCCACTTTTATTACGTCCAGATTATGCTCAATAACCACTACTGTATTACCTTCATCTGTTAATCTGTGAAGAATCTCTACTAATTTATGCACATCAGCAAAATGAAGACCTGTTGTTGGTTCATCCAATACATATATTGTTTTTCCTGTGCTTCTCTTACTTAATTCTGTTGCAAGCTTAATTCTCTGTGCTTCACCACCCGACAATGTTGTTGACGGCTGTCCTAATTTTAAATAGCCAAGACCTACATCATACAATGTCTGTACCTTGTTAAGAATTCTAGGCACATTCTTAAAGAAATCCAATGCTTCTTCCACTGTCATTTCAAGAACATCATAAATAGTCTTACCTTTGTAGTGTACTTCCAGTGTTTCCCTATTGTAACGCTTTCCGCCACAAACCTCACATGGAACATATACATCAGGAAGAAAATGCATTTCAACTTTTAAAATTCCGTCACCTGAACACGCTTCACAACGACCGCCTTTTACATTAAAACTAAATCTTCCCTTCTTGTAACCTCTTTCTTTTGCATCGGTTGTTGCCGCAAAAAGGTCCCTTATCATATCGAACATTCCCGTATATGTTGCCGGGTTTGAACGTGGAGTTCTGCCTATTGGTGACTGATCAATATTTATTACCTTATCAAGCTGCTCCATTCCCTCTATCTTCTTGCATTTTCCGGGAATTGTTCTTGCCCTGTTTAATTTTCTTGCAAGACTCTTATATAATATTTCATTAACAAGTGAGCTTTTACCTGAGCCTGAAACACCTGTTACACATGTAAGTACCCCAATTGGCAGCTTTACATCTATGTTCTTTAGGTTATTTTCCTTGGCTCCAACTACTTTTAAGAAACCTTTTGGTTTTCTACGTGTTTTTGGAACAGGTATTTTAATCTTTCCACTTAAATATTTTCCTGTAATTGAATTAGGATTCTTCATTATGTCCTCTGCAGTTCCCGTAGCAATAACCTGTCCACCGTGTTCTCCTGCTCCCGGACCTATGTCAACCACATAATCTGCTGCACGCATTGTATCCTCATCATGTTCAACTACAATCAAAGTATTTCCCAAATCTCTTAAATGCTTCAACGTTGCAAGAAGCTTATCATTATCATTCTGATGCAATCCAATACTTGGCTCATCCATTATATAAGCTACACCAACCAAGCCTGAACCTATCTGAGTTGCCAAACGTATACGCTGAGCCTCTCCACCTGACAAAGTTCCCGTAGCTCTTGAAAGGCTAAGATAATCAAGTCCAACGTCAACTAAGAATTGAAGACGTCCTTTAATTTCTTTCAAAATCTCTTTTCCTATCTTTAGCTGAGTTTCAGTTAATTGCAATTCATCCAAATACTGGCGCAAATCTCTTACAGACATTTCTGTCATTTCATAAATATTCTTATCTCCAATAGTTACAGCCAACGATTCCTTTTTAAGTCTCTGTCCGTGGCATGTTGCACATGGCGTAAATCTCATAAATGTTTCATATTCTGCCTTTGTTGACTCTGCACTTGTTTCACGATATCGTCTTTCTACATTTTTAATTAATCCTTCAAAAGCAATATCATAAACTCCAATACCTCTTTGCCCCTTGTATCTTACGGCTACTTTTTCACCATTTGTTCCATAAATCAAAATATCATGTATCTCTTTTGGATAATCCTCAAAAGGCGTATCAAGAGAAAAATTGTATTTTAAAGCCAATGCCTGAAGTATCGCATTACTAAAACTCTTTCCGTCATTTGCACTCTGCCACCCCAATACTACAATTGCTCCCTGATTAATGCTTAAACTCTTATCAGGAATAATAAGGTCTTCGTCAAATTCCATCTTGTATCCCAAACCATAACAGTCAGGACAAGCCCCAAAAGGATTATTAAAAGAAAAACTTCTAGGCTGTACTTCGTCAATACTTATTCCACAGTCAGGGCAGGCAAAATTCTGACTAAAAGTCATCTCTTCCCCACCAATAACATCTACTATCATTAGTCCGTTGCCAAGCTTTAAAGCATTTTCAACAGAATCTGTAAGACGCTTTTCAATTCCTTCACGAATGCTAAGTCGGTCTATAATAATTTCGATACTGTGCTTTATGTTTTTTTCTAACTTAATCTCTTCAGTTAGTTCATACATATTGCCATCAACTCTTACTCGCAAATAGCCACTTTTCTTAGCACTTTCAAATACTTTTTCGTGACGTCCTTTCTTTCCTCTTACAACAGGTGCCAATATCTGAAACTTAGTACGTTCTTCCAGCATAAGAATACGATCTACCATTTCATCAACTGTCTGTTTCTTTATTTCACGTCCGCATTTTGGACAATGTGGAATACCTGCTCTTGCATAAAGCAATCTCATATAATCGTATATTTCTGTTACTGTTCCAACTGTTGAACGTGGATTCTTGTTTGTTGATTTCTGATCAATTGAAATAGCCGGTGGTAATCCTTCAATACTTTCAACCTGTGGTTTTTCCATCTGCCCTAAGAACTGTCTTGCATAAGAAGATAACGATTCCATATATCTTCTCTGTCCTTCTGCATAAATAGTGTCAAAAGCAAGGGATGACTTACCTGAACCGCTTAAACCTGTTACTACCGTAAATTCATCTCTTGGTATATCAATATCAATATTTTTCAAATTGTGCTCATTTGCACCTTTTATATGAATATATTTTTTATTGTCTTTCATTTTATTTTCCTATCTTTTTCTATCTTTGTTATTTGGTTATTTTATATCTTTTCCAAATAAATTCCGTTATAGATTTTTAGTTATCTTCCTGCAACTTTCTTAATTCTGCCAACTTATCTCGCATTTCAATAGCTGTTTCAAAATCAAGCTCTGCTGCAGCTCTTTCCATTTTCTTCTTAACCTTTTCGATAAGCTTTTTAAGTTCCTTATAATCCATTGATTCAGGATCTTTCTCAACGTCGCTAATCTTTCTGTCCACTTCTTTGGAGATACTAATAAGGTCTCGAACAGCCTTCTTAATAGTTGTTGGAGTAATGCCGTGCTCATTATTGTATTTCTGCTGAATCTCTCTACGTCTGTTAGTTTCCGTTAAAGCTTTATCCATTGAATCAGTAATATTGTCAGCATACATTATTACGTGGCCTTCTGCATTTCTTGCAGCTCGTCCAATAGTCTGAATAAGTGATGTTTCTGAACGTAAAAACCCTTCCTTGTCAGCATCCAATATTGCAACTAAAGCAATTTCCGGTATGTCCAAACCTTCTCTTAAAAGGTTAATACCAACCAAAACATCAAAAACATCCAATCGCATATCTCTGATAATCTGAGTTCTCTCTAACGTATCTATATCTGAATGAAGGTATTTAACCCTAATTCCCACATCGCGCATATAATCTGTCAAATCCTCAGCCATACGCTTCGTCAAAGTTGTTACCAAAACTTTATTCTTCTTGGCAACTTCCTTATTAATCTCCGTTATAAGGTCATCAATCTGTCCTTCAACCGGTCTTACTTCAACTTCCGGATCAAGCAATCCTGTAGGTCTTATAATCTGCTCTGCACGACCTAATTCATGTTCCTTTTCATAAACATTAGGTGTAGCTGACACAAACATCATCTGGTCAATCATGCTTTCAAATTCTTCAAAATTAAGTGGTCTGTTATCCTTAGCCGAAGGCAGTCTGAACCCATAATCAACTAAAGTAGACTTTCTTGACTGGTCACCGGCATACATTCCTCTAATCTGTGGAATCGTAATATGAGACTCATCTACTATTATCAAGAAATCATCTCCGAAATATTCCATTAATGTATGAGGTGTGGCTCCCGGCTCCAAACCTGCCATATGTCTTGAATAGTTCTCTATTCCTGAACAAAAACCTGTTTCTCTTAGCATTTCCATATCAAAATTAGTTCGCTCGGCAATACGCTGTGCCTCTATTAATTTGTCTTCTGATTTAAAATATGCTACCTGTTCCTCTAACTCTTTCTCTATATCCTTAATGGCACGCTCCATCTTTTCAGGTGGCACAACATAATGAGAATTAGGGAATATTGCCACGTGTTCAAGCACGTTCTTAATCTGACCCGTTAAAGCATCAATCTCTGAAATTCTCTCGATTTCATCATCAAAAAATTCAACTCTAACTGCACTATCCGTATACGAAGCAGGAAATATTTCCAGATTCTCTCCACGAACCCTGAAAGTTCCACGTTTAAAGTCCATATCATTTCTGTCATACTGTATTTCAATAAGCTTATGAATAATCTCATCTCTATCTCTAATGGTATTCGGTCTTAAAGACACAACCATGTTCTTGTAATCTATTGGGTCTCCCAAACCATATATACATGAAACTGAAGAAATAATAATTACATCTTTACGCTCCATTAAAGCCATTGTTGCCGAATGACGTAACTTATCTATTTCATCATTAATTGATGAATCCTTCTCAATATATGTGTCTGTGCTTGGAACATAAGCCTCCGGCTGATAATAATCGTAGTAGGAAACAAAATATTCCACAGCATTATTAGGAAAAAACTCCTTAAACTCACCGTAAAGCTGAGCTGCCAAAGTCTTATTATGAGCAATAATAAGTGTAGGTTTATTTAATTGTTCAATAACATTCGCCATTGTAAAAGTCTTACCTGAACCTGTTACACCAAGCAAAGTCTGGAATTGTTTTCCTTTCTTAAAACCTTCAACTAACTCTTCAATAGCCTGTGGCTGGTCCCCGGTAGGCTTATACTCTGAAACTAATTCAAAATGATCCATATGATTTCTCCCAATTAGCTCTAATCAATATTTGAGTATTTTCAAACCCAAATCATTTATCAACTACTTTTCTTAGTATTGTTACTTGTCAAGTATATCATTCAAAAGAACAAAAGTACAGAGCAAAATCGAATGTTTGTTCTGTACTTTTGTTATTCTTTTATTATTCCTCTATTAACTTTTCATATTCGTCCGTAGGTATTGGCTTTGAGAAATAATATCCCTGAATCACTTCTGCTCCAATTGATTTTAAGAAGTTAACCTGTTTTTCTGACTCAACACCTTCTACTACTACCGAAATATTTAATTTCTTGGACAATTCTACAATAGACTCAACAATTATGTTGTTTCTTTCATTTTCATTATCTAAATTTCGCATAAACGCCATATCCAATTTAAGTACGTCTATAGGCGCATCCTTTAACATATTAAGTGATGAATATCCGCTTCCGAAATCATCCATCAAAATCTTAAAGCCTGCTTCCTGCAATTCACTTATTATTGAATATATTACCTGCTTTTCCTCAGTATATACTGTTTCCGTAATTTCAAGTTGCAAATCCTTTGGTTCCAAATTATATTTTTCAACCAGTTCCAAAAGATTTGATACCAGATTAGTTCTATAGAAATTTACTCTTGAAACATTAACAGAAATAGGAAGTACACTTCCGTTTTTGTCCCTTTTTTAATACATCTGTCTCTATAATTGCATGTTATATTATAGCATTTTAACGTCACGATAACAATGTGAAACCCAGCCTATTAATATGATTTTTAGACAAATAAATAACCAAAACTTTCGTAAAAGCTTTGTCTATTTTGACACTTTACAAATTTAATTTTTTCATAAGCATTTGTCAAAATAAAAAGGAACATTTTTCATTTACCCTTTTACTTATTTTATACAGTTATTCAAAGCATAGAAAAAGACCATACATATATCTTCGTTTGCAAGATATATGTATGGTCTTTCTGTTCATTATTTCATTAATTCCATAATTGTTTCTTTTGCCTTTTCGAGCTGTGTATCGCTTGTTGCATTTTCTTCCAATTCTGCTTCCACATCAGGAGTTATTCCCTTTCCGTGAATGTTTTTGCCACTTGGAGTATAATAATCCTGAACTGTAAGTTTTACCGCTGAGCCGTCGCTTAATGGAAGAATTGTCTGTACAATTCCTTTACCAAATGACTGTGTGCCTACGATTTTTCCTGCATTAAAGTCCTGAATTGCACCTGCAAAAATTTCTGATGCACTGGCGCTGTCCTTATTCTGCAAAACAACCATTGGCATTTCAAGACACTTGCTGTCTGAAGTCTGCTTTTCCTCATTTCCATATTTATCCTTAGTTGAAACCAAATTTCCTTCAGGAAGTATTTCATCAAGCATCTTGCAGACTGTCTCATATAATCCACCCGGATTGCTTCTAACATCAAAGATAACAGCCTTCATTCCCTGCTTCTTCAAGTCATCCAATGCTTTCGTAAACTGGTCATAAGTAACTTCTTCAAACTGACTTATCTGTATATAACCAATCTTTTTCTTCTTATCAAGCATCTTATATTCAACAGTAGGCTCATTAACCTGATCTCTTGTTATTGTAAAGTCAATGTATTTCTTTTCGGACTCTCTGTAAACAGTTATGTCAACTGTTGTTCCTTTTTCGCCCTTCATTTCAGTAACAACATTGTTAATGTCAACACCAGTTACTTCTTTGCCCTTTACTTTATAAATAATATCTCCGTTCTTTACTCCTGCCTTTGCAGCCGGTGCATCGGCAAAAGCCTTAACTACCGTAATTATTCCTGTTTCAGCATTCTGAGATACCAAAGCACCTATTCCGCTGTAAGTTCCTGACGTCTGTTCCATCATTTTCTGGTATTCTTCTGCCGTGTAATAAACAGAATACGGATCATTTAAGCCTTCCAACAATCCTTTGTAAATTCCATCTTCCAAGTCAGATTCATTAACCTTATTTAAGAACTTAGCATCTATAAGTTTATTTATATAATCAAGCTTTTGTGATGTTTTTTCACTGATTGTTTTTCCGGATGTGTTCTGGTTTGCAAAATACAAACCTGTTCCAACACCACCTACCACAACTGCCATGGCAAGCATTCCAAAAAAGAATCCAAGTAAAAAACGGTTCTTATTCTTTTTCATCATGACTCCTTAATTCAAGTTTATTTTAAATAATCCCAAGGATTAACATATGCCCCGTTCTTACGTACTGCAAAATGTAAATGGTTACCCTGTGATGCTCCTGTATTTCCTACAAGTCCAATGCTCTGTCCTGCGCTTACCTTTGTTCCTGCCGAAACTAAAAGTGCAGACATATGCATATATACACTATATACACCATTGCCGTGATTAATACCAATCCAGTTGCCTGCTGTTGTACTATAATTAGCCCACTCTACTGTACCTGAACCTGCTGCAACAATAGTAGTTCCTGCTGATGCCGGAATATCAATACCCTTATGAAATTCAGAACCTCTATATCCATATCCTGAAGATATAGTTGTATGTCCCGGAAGTGGCCATGTAAATCCACCGCCTGAAACTGTTCCACTACTTCCTGAGTTTCCACTGTTTGAAGTATCTGTTGTATTGCTTCCTGTATTTGATGATGTATTGCTTGTACTACTATTTGAACTAGCTGCCTGCTGTTTCTTTGCTGCCGCCTCACGTCTTGCTTTTTCCGCTGCGGCCTTACTTGCCTGCTCAGCAGCTGCCTGGTTTTTGCTCTGTTCTTCAACAGATGCAACTCTCTTTTCCTGTGCACTGATTTCTGCCTCCAATTCATCAGAAGTAGCCTCATTATGTGCTATCAAATCTTCATAATTTTTAAGTTCCTGCTGCTTTGATTCAGAAAGATTAGTAAGCTTAGTCTGGTCACTCTTCTGCTGTGCCTGTATTGTCTGAAGATTCTTTTTCTCAGTTACAAGAGTACTCTTTGCAGAAGCTATTTTCTCTTTAGTCTTCTTCATCTTATTAAGCATATCTCTGTCATACTGTGATAACTCTGTTATGTACTCTGCCTTATTTAAGAAATCAGTTATGCTCTTTGAATTAAAAATCAAATCTATCATCTGAGTATCACCATTCTCATACATATATTTGATTCTAAGCTTCATATCTTCATACTGCTCATTTATGCTAACCTGAGCATTGTTCAATTCCTTCTGAGTCTTAGATATCTTGTCTTCTGTTTTTGATAATTTCTGATTAGTCTTGTACATCTCTGTAGCCAAATTAGTTAACTTCTTATCAACTGACTGAATATACTCCTGTGCATCAGACTTAGATTTCTGTAGTTTATTATTTTCATCCTGAGCCTGTTGCTTCTGATTCTGCAAATCTGAAAGTTTATTCTTCTCATCGTTAACTGTTCCAAACGCATTAATTGGAATAGCAGTAACTGCCAATGCTGCCACGAGAACAAAACTTAATACTTTAGATTTTCTCATTACTTTCTCCTTATCTCTTTCCCTGTTAACTCAATTAACTTTATACCTTTAAGTGCTTTCTCATTGACACAATTGATCCTATTAAACCAATACCTGCTCCAATTCCAAGTCCTAATGGAACAAGCACCAAAAAAATCTGATGAACTGACGCAAAAGGAATACTGTTGCCAAGTACACCAAATTTAGTCATAATAAGATCAATTAATCTGTCATAAACAAGTCTTATTATAACAAGCGGAATTATTGAACCTAATAAACCGATTGTTACACCTTCTATAATAAATGGTGCTCTTACAAAACTATTAGTTGCTCCAATAAGCTTCATAATTTTAATTTCGTGTCTTCTTACTGAAATACCAATCATAACCGTGTTGCTTATAAGGAAAATACCAACACCAAGCAAAATAATAATCAATGCAATAGACGCATATCCTAACATTTTGCCAAAGTTTGTAAGAAACTCTCTTGTTGGGTTTGAATACTTAACCTGTCTTACACCTTGAACCTTTTCCATTGCTGATGCAAATGCCTTCTGATCATTAATACTCTTTAAATACACTGTGTAGGATGCTGAATTAGCCAATGGGTTTTCCTTTGAAAATCCCTCTGCCAAATCAGGATTATCTTTAAAATAATTCTTTTTGAAACCTTCCCAAGCTTCCTCTGCTGATGTATATTCGTAGCTCTTTACACGGGAATCTGACTTAATTGTTTTTCCAATATCATCTATTCCCTGCTGGCTTAACCCTTCGTTAAAGAATATTGTTACCCCAACCTGTTGCTCAACTTTCTTTTCCATAAAGTTAACATTAATAATAATTGTAAAAATTACACCTATTAAAAATATACACGCAGCAATAGTTCCTATTGATGCAAGGGAAAACAGTTTGTTTCTCTTTATGTTTACAAAACCCTGTTTTAAACAGTAGTTTGCTGTTCTAGTATTCATCTGTCTGTTCCTCCCCTTTGCTATCCTCTACTTTTACACCTTTCTTCATAGTTATGACACGCTTGTTCATAGCCTTAACTATTTCCATATTATGTGTAACAACAATAACTGTTGTTCCCTGCTCATTAATTTTTTCAAGCAGTTTCATAATCTCCCATGAATTTTCAGGGTCAAGGTTTCCTGTAGGTTCATCAGCCAAAATATACTGTGGTTTATTAACAAGTGCTCTTGCAAGGGCAACTCTCTGCTGCTCACCACCTGACAATTCTGACGGATTGGAACGATATTTTTCTGAAAGTCCCACCAAAGATAATACTCTTGCCACATTCTTTTTAATCTCTCTTGGTGACGCACCTATTACTCTCTGTGCAAAAGCAATATTTGAGTAAACATCTCTATCCTGTAACAATCTGAAATCCTGAAAAACAACTCCAACCTTTCTTCTATACTTAGCTGTTCCTCTTGATTTAAGTCTTGATAAATTAACATCATCTACCACTATTGTTCCCTCTGTGGGATTTAACTCTTTAAGAAGCAGTTTGATAAATGTTGACTTTCCTGAACCACTGGCTCCAACAACAAATACAAACTCTCCTTCCTCTATTTCAAGATTTAAATTGCTTAACGCCGGTGCACCGTTGCCATAAGACTTACTTACACCTTCTATTTTAATCATTATATGCCTCCTAATATTCTGCTCTAAATAGAAATATATAACACAAATGTGTTTTTTTTGTGGGTGGGCAAAGCACGTAACAATCCTTGTAATAAAATTTTAATATATTTCCGAATTGAATTTGCTCCACTAGCACAATATGAAGGTCCATAGGGACCTTCATATTGCTACATTTTAACTATTTATTTTCTAAAAATCTGTGTTATCCATGTATTTCATGTACTTAACAACCATAAGGGCAATCTTAAATGTAATTGCATCCTCAAATACTCTTAAATCTAGTCCTGTACTCTTCTGCAACTTGTCCAGTCTGTATACTAAAGTATTTCTGTGAATATATAGCTGTCTTGATGTTTCAGATACATTCAAGCTGTTTTCAAAGAACTTATTAATTGTTGTCAATGTTTCTTCGTCAAATTCATCCGGTGACTTTCCTTCAAAAATCTCGCTAATGAACATCTTGCAAAGTGGAATTGGTAACTGATAAATTAATCTTCCGATTCCAAGATTATTGTAAGCAATTACGTTCTTAGTGCTAAAGAAAATCTTTCCTACATCAAGGGCCATTCTTGCTTCCTTGTATGAACGTGATACTTCCTTAATCTCCTTAACAATAGTTCCGTATGCTACAGTAGCCTTAACCATTGCCTCTGTGTTAAGCATGTCCACAATTGTCCTTGCTATCTTTTCAATATCTTCATATCCCTGTTTTTCGTCTAACTCCTTAACAAGAATAATGCTCTTTTCATCTACTGCTGTAATAAAGTCTTTCTTATTACCTGAGAACAATGTTCTAACTGTTTCTAAAGCAACACTGTCCTTTTCGTTCTTTGTTTCAATAATACAGACACATCTTCTTGCATCCACATCAATGTACAACTTCTTTGATCTATTATAAATATCAACAAGGAGTAGATTGTCTAATAATAAGTTTTTGATAAAATTGTCTTTATCAAATCTTTCTTTATATGCAACAAGCAGATTCTGAATCTGGAAGGCAGCCATCTTTCCTACCATAAACACGTCATCGCTTGTTCCCTGAGCTATCAGAATCAGTTCTAACTGGCTTTCATCATAAACCTTAAAGAACTGGTATTCCTGTACTGACTGGCTGTCTGCCGGAGAATTAACAAAGCTCATTATAGCATGTCCAAACTCATCTCCTAACTGGGAAGTACTGGCAATAATCTTTCCGTCTGTATCTGCCACATGTAAATCTACCCTTGAAATACTTTTTATTCCTTCTATTGTGTTCTGTAAAATCTGATTTGATATCATAGGCCACTCCTTGTTCTAAAAAATTCGTACATTCTGTCAAACTATATTTTAAACCAGTTTATGACAAAAAACAAGAGAAAAGAGCTAATCAATAGTACTTTTATCTTGTAATTTTTATCAAAATAACCAAC
>ENA-OVGQ01000729-OVGQ01000729.1-human-gut-metagenome-genome-assembly--contig:-NODE-729-length-40343-cov-4.989376_pt1 | contig 40343 bp, 39 predicted proteins | sample MGYA00237774_ERZ505427 | MGnify/ENA primary metagenome ERZ505427 (study PRJEB26158, sample SAMN06016404) | human gut metagenome | biome: human gut; feature: ankylosing spondylitis patient; material... | reverse complement strand
CGCCGCCGTCATCGCCGTGGACGCGCTGGCGTCCCGCCGGACGGAGCGGGTCTGCGCCGCCCTTCAGCTCAGCGACAGCGGAATCGTACCCGGCAGCGGCGTCGGCAACCACCGCGCCGCGCTGAACCGGGACACGCTGGGCGTGCCGGTCATCGCCGTGGGCGTTCCCACCGTGGTAGACGCCGCCACGCTGGCGGCAGACCTGTTAGAAGCTGCCGGAATCGGGGACATCGACCCGGAGCGGCTGCGAAGCGGCCAACAGGGACTCATGGTCACACCCCGGGACATCGACCTTCAGGTGCGGGAGCTCGGCAAGGTCATCGGCTACGCCATCAACTGGGCCTTGCAGGACTTGGAAATTGAGGAAATCAACGCCCTTCTGAGCTGACGCGCCGCGAGCTGTACACCTGTCAAGACAGGTGTATGGTTTTAAATATCCAGCTCCAGCACCACCGGGCAGTGGTCGCTGCCCATGACCTCGCTCCAGATGTCGGCGCTTTTAATACGCTCACGCAGCCGGTCAGACACGATGAAGTAGTCGATGCGCCATCCGGCGTTGTTTTTCCGGGCGTTGAACCGATAGCTCCACCACGAATATGCCCCGGTCTTATCGGGATAGAGATAGCGGAACGTATCCGTAAAGCCGCTTTCCAAAAGCTGCGTCATTTTCGCCCGCTCCTCATCAGAAAAGCCTGGATTCATGCGGTTGCTCTTGGGATTTTTGATGTCGATCTCCTCGTGGGCCACATTGAGGTCTCCGCAGTAAACCACCGGCTTTTTGGCATCCAGCTCATGAAGATAGTCCCGCAGGTCATCCTCCCACTCCATGCGGTAGTCCAGCCGGGAAAGCTGGTCCTTGGAGTTGGGCGTATAGCAGCAGACAAGGTAAAATTCCGGGTACTCCGCCGTAATGACCCGGCCCTCGTGGCGGTGGATGTCTGCGCCGAAATCGCAGGTGACGTTCAGCGGCGTCTGCCGGGTGAACACAGCCGTGCCAGAATAGCCCGCCTTATCGGCGCTGTTCCAGTAGCGCGTATAGCCCGGCAGCTCAAATTCCGCCTGCTCCGGGCGCATTTTCGTCTCCTGAAGGCAGATGACATCCGCGTCGGCAACCGCGCAGAAATCCAGAAAGCCCTTGCCAAGACAGGCCCGCAGACCGTTAACGTTCCAAGATACAAATTTCATAGCGTCTCCCCGCCGCCTTTTAGGCGGCATCTTTCAAGTATGCTGCTATTTTATCCGATACGCGCAGAAAACGCAATGTCCGAGCCATAAATTGCCGGGACGCTCTTGCTCTTTTTGTAAAAGGGGTGTACCATATCATTAAAAAATATTCTGAGGTGAAACGTGAGCAAACGCGGCGGTGTACGGAATATGACCACAGGCAGTCCCCTGCGGCATATCCTTTTATTTTCCCTGCCCCTGCTGGCGGGCAACTTTTTGCAGCAGTTTTATAATATGGTGGATAGCTGGGTCGTCGGCAACTACGTCAGCGACGCGGCGCTGGCCGCCGTGGGCGTGGGCTTCCCGGTGCTGTTTTTGTTCTCCTCCCTGTTCTCCGGCATTGCCACCGGCGGCACGGTGGTCATCGCGCAGGCATTGGGCGCGCAGAAGCCGGAGCGGGTACAGGCGGCCATCGGCACGCTGTATACCGCCTTTGTCCGGGGCATTCTCCCCATCACCGCCGCAGCCGTGCTGCTGGTGCGGCCGCTGATGGTGCTGCTGCGGGTGGACCCCGCCGCGTGGGCGGAGACCCGGACGTATCTGTTGGTGGTCTGCGCCGGAATTATCGGCAGCATCGGCTATAATCTCAACGCCGGCATTCTCAGCGGCGTAGGCAACAGCTCCGCAACGCTGCTGTTTTTGGCGGTGTCCACCATTTTGAACATTCTTCTGGATCTGACGCTGGTGCTGGCGGCGGGACTGGGCGTTTTGGGCGTGGCGCTGGGAACGGTCATCGCACAGGCGTGCAGTTGGCTTTTCGGCATCTGGTACATCAACCGCAATTACCCGGCGCTGGCCATTCATCCCTTCAGCGGCATTTTTGACAGGAAACTCTTTGCCGAGATCATCCGCATTGGCCTGCCCAGCGGACTCCAGATGTCCCTTGTGGCGCTGGGGGCCATGTTTGTGCTCTCCAAGGTCAACAGCTTCGGCAAGGCGTTTACCGCCGGGTTCAATGTCGGCAACAAGCTGGACACGCTGGCCTTCCTCCCCACCCAGAGCATGGCCGCCGCTGTGATCTCCTTCGTGGGGCAGAACATGGGCGCCGGGCAGGTGGACCGGGCCAAACGGGGCACACTGATCTCCGTGGGCCTTGCCATCGGCTGGACGGTGTTTTCCTCCGTCCTTGTGGTGCTGTTCTGTGACCCCCTCTCCCGTATTTTCTCCCCGAACAGTACCGTGATCGCGGTCAGCGCTGTTTATCTCAAGACCGTAATGCCGCCCTACTTCCTGTTCTCCACGCTGTTCGTGCTCAACTCCGCCATGCGGGGCGCCGGGGACAGCGTATACCCCATGGTCAACGTAGTGGCCTCCGTCATTTTGATTCGCGTTCCGGCACTGTATCTGCTGGCGGACCACCTCGGGCCGGAGTATATGTTCTGGAGCTACGGCATCGGCTGGGTCATCACCTGTGCCCTGTCCGTTTACCATTACGCCGCCGGGAAATGGCTGGGGAAATACCGGGCGGATTAGTTTGTATTCCCTTCGGACATCGATTCCCGAAATAGAAAGAAAAGAGTCAAATATCATGTGGCTCCTGTTAGCGTTAGCGTCCTCGGTCTTTGCGGCCCTGACCTCCATCCTGGCGAAAATCGGCATTGACGGTGTCAATTCCAATCTGGCCACCGCCCTGCGTACCGCCGTAGTACTGGTAATGGCATGGGGAATGGTGTTTCTCACCGGTGCCCAGAGCGGCATTGGGGAGATCAGCCGGAAAAGCTGGCTGTTCCTGATTCTCTCCGGTCTTGCCACCGGCGGCTCATGGCTGTGCTACTATAAGGCGCTGCAATTAGGCGAGGCGTCCAAGGTCATCCCTATCGACAAGCTGAGTATCGTCATCACCATGGTGCTGGCGGCGGTCATCCTAAAGGAGCAGTTCACGCCCAAGTCCATTGTCGGCTGCGCCCTTATTGCCGCCGGTACGCTGCTGATGGTGCTGTAAAAGCGGTTTTTCTTGACAAAAATGGGCGTCCGCTGTATACTTTCGGTATCTTGGAGCAAATTGCATAAAAGCAGGCAATGATGGGGAGAGTACGTCTCCCCCGCACGCAAAAGAGAGTCCCGGAAGCTGAAAAGGGGCGCGGAGCGGGAGGCGGAACATGGCCCCGGAGCCGCGCGGAAAGCGCCCTTGGGCGTCCAAGCGCGCCGGGTACGCCCGTTACAGCGGCAGGATGCGGTCCGCCGCACCCGCAAAGGCCCAAGCCGCGAGGCTCGGACGAAGCAAGGTGGTAACACGGCCCTTTCGCCGTCCTTGAGTCACGCACTCAGGGACGGCGTATTTTTTTCAGCAACACGAAATTTAAGTAAGATAGAATCGAGGAATACAACTATGGGAAAAGATACGTTCTATATCACAACACCGATCTATTACCCCTCCGATAAGCTGCACATCGGCCACACCTACTGCACGGTGGCCACGGATACGATTGCCCGCTATCACCGCCTGAAGGGCGAGGACGTTATGTTTCTCACCGGCACGGATGAGCACGGCCAGAAGATCGAGCAGAAGGCCAATGAGGCCGGTGTGACGCCGCAGGAGTTTGTGGACCGCATTGTGGACGGTCCCCGTGGCGTCCGTGATCTGTGGAAGCTGATGAACATTTCCAATGACCGCTTCATCCGCACCACGGACGACTACCATGTCAAGGCCATCCAGCGCATTTTCAGACGGATGTATGACAACGGCGATATCTATAAGGGCACCTACAAGGGCAAGTACTGCACTCCCTGCGAGTCCTTCTGGACGGAGAGCCAGCTCAAGGACGGCTGCTGCCCCGACTGCGGCCGCCCGGTGGTGGACGCTGAGGAGGAGGCTTACTTCTTCCGCCTGAGCAAGTACGCTGACCGTATCCGGGACCTGCTGGAGAACACCGACTTCCTCCAGCCCCGCTCCCGCGTCAATGAGATGGTGAAAAACTTCATCGATCCCGGTCTCGAGGATCTGTGCGTTTCCCGCACCAGCTTCACCTGGGGCATCCCCGTGGACTTTGACCCCAAGCACGTTGTCTACGTGTGGGTGGACGCCCTGAGCAACTATATCACCGCGCTGGGCTATGAGAATGACCGCTATAATGACTACAAGAAATACTGGCCCGGCATCAACATCGTCGGCAAGGAAATTGTGCGGTTCCACTCTATTATCTGGCCCGCCATGCTCATGAGCCTCGGTGAGCCCGTTCCCAAGCACGTATTCGGCCACGGCTGGCTGCTGCTGGACGGAGGCAAGATGTCCAAGTCCAAGGGCAATGTGGTGGACCCCTATGTGCTGGCGGAGCATTTTGGCGTGGACGCTCTGCGCTTCTTCCTGATGCGGACGTTCCCCTTCGGCTCCGACGGCAACTTCTCCAACGAGCTGCTGATTCAAACCATCAACACCGACCTTGCCAATGACCTCGGCAACCTTGTCAGCCGCACCACCGCCATGGTAAGTAAGTATTTTGGCGGCAAGCTGCCTGCCGACTGCGGCGCCACGGCGGACGAGAAGCAGCTGGCCGCCATGGTCCGCATGGGCAGCAGCGTGGAGCTCTCCGCCAGCGGCGACACTGTGGACCCCGTGCTGTACGATGCCCAGCTGGTGGCTCAGGCCGCCGGTCTGAAGAAGGCCTACGCCCACGAGATGGAAACCTTTGCTCCCCACAACGCGCTGGCGGAAGTTTTCAAGGTCATCCAGCGCGCCAACAAGTATATCGACGAGAACGCTCCCTGGGCCCTGGCCAAGGACATGGAAGCCAACGGCGCGCGGCTTGCCCATGTGCTGTACGTTCTGCTGGAGGCCACCCGCATCTGCGGCACACTGCTGACGCCGTTTATGCCCGAGAGCATGGACAAGCTCTTTGCCCAAATCGGCGCCGGTGAGGCAGAGCGGACTTGGGAAAACGCGGATCTGTGGGGCGTTCTGCCCGAGACCGTTGCGGTGGTCAAGGGCGAGAACCTGTTCCCCCGCCTGGATATGGACAAGGCGTTGGAGGAGCTGGAGGCCGCCGAGGCCGCTGCCCGCAAGGCCGCGCTGCCCGCCGTGGAGGTGGAGCCGCAGCTCACGGAAAAGGTGGACTTCGACACATTCTGCAAGTCCGACTTCCGCGCTGTCAAGGTCAAAGCCTGCGAAGCGGTGAAGAAGTCTGAAAAGCTCCTGCGCTTCACGCTGGATGACGGTACCGGCACGGACCGTCAGATTCTCTCCGGCATTCATAAGTTCTATGAGCCGGAGGAGCTGGTGGGTAAGACGCTGGTGGCCATTGTGAATCTGCCGCCCCGGAAGATGATGGGCTTTGAGAGCAACGGTATGCTCCTCTCCGCCATCCACACGGAGCAGGGTGAGGAAAAGCTGAACCTTATCATGGTGGATGACAAGATTCCGGCGGGCGCGAAACTGTGCTGATTACTTAGGAGGGGGACTTGTCCCCCTCCTAACCACCTCCCACCAGTCTGCGGACTGGTGAACGTGCCCAAGGCACTTAGATCAAAGTATTTTTGTCAGGCAAAAAAGTCCCTTGCCCCGCGCGGGCAAGGGAAGTCCCCCAGGGATGCCCGGGCAAACATCATCGGAATTTTAAAGGATATTTCTTTGATGAAAAACAAAATAAAGCGGGCGGTTATTTCGGTAGTTGTATTTGCAGTGATTTATATATTATCTGGTTTTATCATTGGTTGGCATAGCTATGATATGTATCTCAAGGCAATTGAATTTTTAGCTGCTATTATAGGTGCAGGGTGCTATTGGATCGGCAGTAACGAACAATAAAATACCAGTTTTTTCATCTGCGCTCTATCGGCGCACTTACCACAACTTTAAGAATTTACAAAGATTGAGGTCATTCATGCGGTTACAAAGCGCGATTTTTGATATGGACGGCACCCTGCTGAACTCCATGCCCACGTGGCGGGAGCTTGGCCCCGCCTTTTTGCGGGAGGCCGGCATCCCCGCCACGCCGGAACAGGAGCAGATGCTCCGCACCATGACAGACCACGAGGTAATTCCCTATCTCCGGGAGGTCTGCGGCCTGCCGTGGTCGGAGCAGGAGATCATGGACAAGATCATCGCCCGGATGGAGGATTTTTACTCCACGGCGGTGCGGCCGAAGCCGGGACTGGAAAAATTCCTCTCCATTTTGAAAATGGAAGGCGTGTGGATGTACGTGGCCACCGCCACCCACCGCCGCCTGACGGAAAAAGCCCTGAAAACGGCGGGCATCGACCACTATTTCCGGGGCATCGTCACCTCCGCCGACGCCGGAAGCCACAAGTCGGAAAGCGCCGAAATCTACGAGATGGCCCTGCGGCGGCTTCAGTCCAACAAGCGGGACACCGTGGTTTTTGAGGACGCCCTCTACGCTGCCCGCACCGCCAAGGCGGCGGGCTTCCGAGTGGCCGGTGTCTATGACGTGACCGCGGAAAAGGATCAGGCGGAGCTTCAGCGCATCTGCGACTATTACATCCGCTCCTATGAGGAGTTGGTGGAAACACTGTAATTTTTCAGGTAAGCAGTCATCGATAAGGTGATGAATTTTCCAAGGCGGTAAGGAAGAGTGTGCGCGGGAAACTCAAGAAGGGATACACCGTCACGGCATGACGATTCCCAGCCCTGATGGGCTGCCAATCGTGCCGTTTCCTCGAAACATCCTCGCTGTATCTGCCGCAGGCAGCGCTTCGGCTGTTTCCCTGCGCCATTTCAATCAGAAATTTTGAGAAGCCTTTAAGGCTCTCAAAATTTGTTCAGCGTGTGAAAAAGTCTTTTCGACACGCTGAACATGGGTCCCGGTGGGGGCCCGTTTTTTCTATCCGGAAGCAATCCGCAAAATTTTTTGCACCGCCGTGTAACGAAATGCCCCGCCGGGGGATATACCCTATGAAAACACCGGGAAAGGAGGAACCGCTGTGGAGGATATGGAGGCCGTTTACCGCCGCCACGCTCAGACCGTTTATAAGTTCCTCCTGTCCCAATGTCACAGCGCCCAAATGGCAGAGGAGCTGACACAGGAGACCTTTTATCAGGCGGTGCGCTCTATTGACCGGTTTGACGGCAGCTGCAAGGTGTCCGTCTGGCTGTGTCAAATTGCAAAGCACCTGTGGTATCAGCATTTGCGGAAGGCCAACCGGGAAACGGAGCTTCCTGAGGAAGCAGAGCTGCCGCTGGTGCCCTCCGCCGAGGAGGAGGCCGTCAGCCGCTCCGGGCAGTTAGATCTGCTGCGGCAGATTCACAGCCTGCCGGAGCCGGGGCGGGAGGTGGTTTATCTCCGGGCCTTCGGCGGTCTTTCCTTCCGGGAGATCGGCGAGGTGCTGTGGAAATCGGAAAACTGGGCCCGGGTGACGTTTTATCGGAGCAAGGAACGCTTGCGGCAAGGAGGCAATGACCATGAAGAATGATTTGACCTGCGGGGTGGTGCGGGACCTTCTGCCCTCCTATGTAGAGGGGCTGACCGCGCCGGAGACCAACGAGGCGGTGGAGCGCCATCTGTCGGACTGTGCGGACTGCGAGCGGCTCCGAGCTGAGCTTGCAAGCAGGGACGTCCCCGGCGCGCCGGAGGAGGTCAGGGAAGTCGATTATCTCAAAAAAGTCCGGCGCCGGGGGCGGCGGCGGGTCATGATAGCAGTGGCCGTTACCGTTCTAATTTTAGCGCTGGGAATTGCGGCCAAGCTATTTCTGATCGGCTCGCCTGCCATCTGGGACAACTGGGAGAATCCCAACTGGATGGCTTACACAAACGTGCCGAATCAGCTGGACATCCGCTTCTATTCCGAGTTTCTGGACACGGCCTACTGTAACTGGAACGTGACCAATGAAAACGGCATTGTCCGTGTCAGCGCGCGAAAGGTTCTCCCCTCGGTTTTCCATGATACCTCGGATCATTGGGAGCATATTTTGCTGAACGGCGTGCGGGAGGTCTGGGTGTCAAATCAGTTGGTCTGGCAGGGCGGTGTCATGATTTCCCCGCAGATTGACCGTGTCTATCAAACCAAGACGCCCTATGTGGGCAATGCCCCCGCCGTGGGGCGGGTAGTCAGTGCCGCAGGATTCAACTTGTGGGGTGACTACACCATGGAATTGCAGACCTCTGCCCAGCCCTACCGGCTGACTCTGCGCTATTCCAGCTCTTTTACCCCGGAAGGGATGGAAAGCGGCACCAAAGACATCTTTCAGGATATGGCGGCAACATTGGTTGCCATCGGCAACCTGGATGAGATCGAATGTGCCTTTCAGGGCGACAATGACCAGTCCTGGTCCTATGTGCTGACGGTGGAGGAACTGAATCAGGCTCTGCCTCAAATCGTTTCTGCCTACAATGAACGGTTTTTGAATCAAAAGGACTGTCCCCTCTATGCCAGCGTGAAGGACTACGGGGATTCCTGTGCCGATCTGGATCAGCTGTATGATGCTATGTGGTGGGCCATTGAACTGGGTGTATATACACCTCAAGTCCAATCATAAAAAAGGTTCCGGCGTCCGCGGACGCCGGAACCTTTTTTATCGGGACCTTAACGTCCTCGTTCTGGTCACACACCTGTGGAATATGGTATAATGGAAAAAACGAAAAGTGAGGGGTCCCATGAAAAAAAAGCTCCGCACCCTGACTGACGGACTGCGTTGGTCCTCCTTTGCGCTGTTGTTGGCCGCCGGTATCATCAACGCCATCGGCGTCACCATGTTTTTGGCCCCGGTGCACCTGTACGACAGCGGCATTTCCGGCACCTCCATGCTGCTCTGGCAGATCACGCCGGAGCGGTACACCCTGTCGCTGTTTCTTCTGCTGCTGAATACGCCGCTGTTTCTGTTCGGCTGGCGGAAGCAGGGCACGGTCTTTACGGTGTACTCCCTCTGGGCGGTGCTGGTGTACTCCGGCGCATCGTATCTCATTACCAACGTCCTCCCTATCGACGTTTCCACTGCCTCACCCTTTGCGGGGAAGGATCTGCTGCTGTGCGCCCTGTTCGGCGGGCTGATTTCCGGCATCGGCAGCGGTATGACCATCCGCTTCGGCGGTGCCATTGACGGTGTTGAGGTCATGGCGGTCATCTTTGCCAAGGGGCTTGGTTTGACAGTGGGGACGTTCGTGATGATCTACAACGTCCTGCTCTACATCGCCATCGGCTGTATTTTCAAAAGCTGGGTGCTGCCGCTGTATTCCATCGTGACCTACTGCGTGGCTATCAAGGCGGTGGACTTCATTGTGGAGGGTCTTGACAAGGCCAAGTCCGCCATGATCGTCACCAATCAGGAAACTGCCATCAGCGCGGCGCTGTCGGAGGCCTTCGGCCGGGGCATCACCCACATTGACGCCCGAGGCTTTTACTCCGGACAGGAGCAGACCATCATCTACTTTGTAGTAAATCGCTTCCAGATCGCACGGCTGAAATCCATTGTGACTTCCATCGACCCCAACGCCTTTATCACTATCTCGGACGTATCGGACGTTTTGGGAAAGAGCGTACATAAGTAAAAAAAGCGGGACAGAGGTTTTAGCGTAATGTCAACAAGGAAGTTTTCTAACTGATGAGAGAAGCAGCGTAATGTACTTTGTATGTTACGCTGCTTTTTTCTTGCGTTTTACAATGATTTGCGAACTTTCTGCCACACTGATAAAGGTGTAGTAGATTTCAATTCGCTGTTCCCGGTGTCCGCTGCTCTTATCGCCCTCATGAACGATGATCTTCTCAATCAGGTCACGGAGCATAGCAGGTGTCAGTTCCTCGAAGTCAGCATAGCGGTACTCCGGCAGGCTCTCCAGCCGCAGGGCGATATGCCCGCCGATATCCGTGTATTTGATGGCATTGGAGATAATGTTGATAAGAATCTGCTTGAGGCGGTTTTCATCGCCCATCACCACGCGGTCGGTACACTCACACTGTACGGTGAGTTGCTGTCCCCTTTTTTCGGCAAGGGAGCGGAGCATATCCGCGCTTTCCCGCAGACAGGCCGCCGGGTCAAAGGGCTGCTTAACAAGCTACACCATACCGTGCTCCAACTGGTTCACATCCAACATGGAGTTAATGAGCATCAGCAGGTAGTTGCCCTCTTTCGTCACATTGTTCAGGGCGCTTTCCAGCTTTTCCGGGTCATTTTTATATTTCTGAGCGATCTGCGTCATGCTGAGGACCACATTGAGGGGCGTTCGGATGTCATGGCTCATTTTAGAGAAAAAGTCCTGCTTGGCCGTGGTGGCCTCCTCGGTCCTTTCCAGCGCCGCCGCAAGCTCCCCGGATATTTTCTCCTGCCGCTTTTTGCTGCGGGAGGACTGGATATACAGCGCCGCCATCAATACCAGCAGAATAATGGTGGAGGACACGACCGCAAGATAAATGGGATAGTCAAAGAGATACTCCGCCAGCGTCGGTATGGCGGTTTGTTCCAGATATTTCTGCACGATCTCCGCGCTGATGCCGTCGGCGACACCCGCCAGCGTCTTTTCCCACGAGCCGTAAAAATGAGTGCTGTCATTGGCGTTGACGCCCATGCTCAGCTCCAGCACGGCCCCCGGCACGATATCCACCCGCAGTCGGTTCTGCAGATCATCCCGCGCAAGCCGCTGGGCCGTATAGGTCATAAGCAGCGCGGCGTCCGCCTCGCCGGCGAGGACCTGCTGCGCGCATTTCTCCGCCGTGCCGACCACGGTAAACTCCATGTCAGGCCATACACTTGAAACGATCTCCCGCACGGAGATATGCTCGTCATCCGCCACGAGTCTTTCGATTTTTTCCGATGCGCCGCGAATGCGCAGGACGGACACGGTTGTTGACAGGTATGGCTCCGTAAGCCTGTAGCGGCAGCCGGTCTCATCCTCGTCGCCGCCGCTCATATCCATCCAGATATCCACATCACCGGCTTCGACAAGGGCCTCATATTCCTCTTTCGATGCCACCGGCACGATCTCATAGGGCAGCTCCAACGCCTCTGCCGTTGCCCGGAAAATATCTGCCGCAATGCCGCAGGCCTCACCGTTTTCATACCATAAATAGGGATTGGCGTCCGGGTTCATGACTGCGCGAATCGACTCGCCGCCATCCTGCATTTTCTTCAGCAGCGTTTGCTCCGCTTCTGTCAGCTCCCGGTTATTCTCCTCAGAGCCGTAGTATTTATTATAAAACTCCGTCCGCCAGTTGGGCGTCTCCACATTCATGCTGTCGATGGCATCGTCCAGCCGGTCGATCAGCGCCTGATCCTCCTTGCGCGCCATGATGTAATAGGGCATCTCGCCGAAATTTTCAATGGTCTGCTCGTCCTCCGGAATACGGATATAGCTGTTGACAAGGGCGTCCACCTCATCGTTGACCAGCGCGTTGGACAACTCCGTGGGCGTTTCATAATAAATGATGTCGCAGTCAAAGCCCTTTTCCTTCACGAAATCCAAAAACGCGCCGTTGTAGGTATGCCGCCGCAGAAAGCCAACCCGAATCCCGTTGTAAGTCCTGTAGTCCCCTGCTACGATTCGCTCATTGCCCACCTTGATGTTCATGCAGGTAGATGAAGTAATGGCCGGATGGGTAGAAAAGGCGAATTTTGCCTCCCGCTTTGCCGTTCGCCGGGCCGCCGTGTAAATATCCAGCTCGCCGTTTCGCAGCATGGCCTCACATTCGGAAGCGGTCTTATCGTAGCCCACATAGGAAAAGGTGCATTGCAGATATTTGGAGATTCCCTGCATCATCTCGTAGCCATAGCCGGAGCGCTTGCCGTTTTTATCTTGAATATGGTAGCAGTCAAAGGCGTAAAATGCCACCTTATAATCCGGCGTGTCCAGCCGCTCCATAGCGTCGGCCCGAATGGGACACAGGGATACGAGCATGAGCAGCAGGCTCATGACCGCAATGCACTTTTTCTCACGGGTCCTACCCTCCTGAATAAGTATAGCACCCTATGGAAATATCCATAAGGTGCCTGTGTGATTCTCATAACTATCTGCCATTTTACAGGCCCTATAGCTTTGCGTCACGGCCTTTTGACCGCTTTGCCCATATTCGTTTTCCGTCTCCGCGCAGGGCGAAAAACGGCTGCCCCTGCTCGCTGTCTATCCAGCGGGGGATATGCCTTTCTCGTTACGTCCTGTGAGGCTCAGTGTATTATATCGGAAAAAACATACTTTTTCAGCAGATTTTTGATGACAAAGTAATTCCCCGGCGGGCGTGCCTGACCCCGCATTTCTTTTGCTCCTAAAGCGTGCTGCGACACAAATGCACTGCCTTGGAAAATCGCTTTGTCATAGGTCATAGCCGCGCCGCGCTTTTTTGCAAAGAGCTTTCTGTTTTTCGGCACCGATTCCTACCCTCCGTCCGGTAAGTCAGATGTTCCTCTTTGCTTTTGCACGATTTCGTGCTATACTATAAGGTGATGAAATATAGATGGGCGTTTGCCCGGAAAGCAGAGGTCAGCACCGTGAAGATGCCTGAAAATCTGACGGAGGTCAAGCTCCGCCGCAAGGACGTATTTGAGGGTAAAATCCTCAAGCTGCATATTGATGATGTCCGACTGCCCAACGGCAGGGAGGCCGTGCGGGAGGTTGTGGACCATGTGGACGGTGCGGCCGTGCTGGCGCTGGACGAGGAAAACCGCGCACTGGTGGTCTGGCAGTACCGCTATGTGTTTGGCAGGGTCATGGCGGAGCTGCCCGCCGGAAAGCTGGATCCCGGCGAAGACCCCGTCACCGGCGCACTGCGGGAGCTGAAGGAGGAAACAGGCGCCGAGCCGGGTACGCTCCTGCCGCTTGGCCGCATGATTCCGGCCCCCGGCTGCTACGGGGAGACATTACACCTGTTTTTAGCCAGGGATTTGACCTTTGGGCCGCAGCATTTGGACGCGGACGAATTTCTCAATGTGGAGCGCGTTCCCTTTGACGAGCTGGTGCACCGCTGCGTCAACGGAGAGATCGACGATGGCAAAACCGTGGCCGCCGTGCTGCGGGCCAAGGTGCTGCTAAATCTGTAATGGGAGGACAACATGGAACAGAAGGCTGAACAGCAAAAAACCGTCCTGATCGTGGAGGACGAGAAGAATATTGTAGACATTCTGCGCTTTAATCTCCAGCGGGAGGGCTATCGCACTGTGGAAGCCTATGACGGGGCGGACGGTCTGGAAAAGGCCCGGAGTGAAAATCCGGACATCATCCTGCTGGATGTGATGCTGCCGAAGATGATCGGCTTTGACGTCTGCCGCACCCTGCGGGACGAGGGCAACAATGTGCCGGTCATCATCCTCACCGCCCGAGAGGAGGAGGCCGACAAGGTGCTGGGGCTGGAGATCGGCGCCGACGATTACATCACCAAGCCCTTTTCCATGCGGGAGCTCATCGCCCGGGTGGGGGCCAACATCCGCCGCACGGCCATGAACGCCGCCGCTTCCGCCAACGCCGCCGAAACGGCCATGCCGGTGACCGGCGGGCTCTCCATCAACACGGACAGCCATCAGGTTTTCCGGGACGGTACACCTCTGGAGCTGACCACCCGGGAATATGAGCTTTTGACTTTCCTTGCCAGCCACCCCAACAAGGTCTACTCCCGCATCGACCTGATGGAGCAGGTCTGGAATTACGGCTACGTAGGCGATGACCAGCGGACGGTGGACGTCACCGTCCGGCGGCTGCGGGAGAAAATCGAAACGAACCCCGCCAATCCCAAGTACATTCTGACCCGCCGGGGCGTGGGCTACTATTTCGCGGTCTGAGTCTGCCGCTTTCAATTTTTCTCCCGGTGAGGACACGCCGCCCCACGGCGGGCAGTCCCCACGGAAAGGGTGGTGAACCGTTTGTTCCGCAGTCTCCATATCAAGCTGACGCTGATTCTTCTGCTGCTCATCACATCGCTGATGGCGGTGGTGGGCGCGTTTTTGACCACCAGCGTCACCAGCTTTTATATCGACAGCTTTTATCAGCAGATGAGCAGCGCTTTCGGCGCAGACCGAAAGGCATTTGTGGCCGACCTCCGCAGCGCCGCCGGACAGCCGGACGGTGCCGACCGCATTCAGGAAATTTTAGAGGTCAATGCCGGTATGCTGGGCATTGACTACCGTACCCGCAATTACTATGTGCTGGACGGGACCTCCGGCACCTATCTTGTGGGCAGCTCCGATGCCGCCGCCCTGCCCCGGGAGCAGTCCGCCAATCTGCTGACTGCCCGGAATGCCGTAGCGCAGGCGGACAGCGCCACCGTCGGTGACGAGAGCAATATTTCCGCAGATTACATGGACGTTGCCATTCCCATTTTCGGCGGGGACAACGCCTATATCATTTACATTTTAGACAATAAGGACACAGTCTCCGAGCTGAACAACCAACTGTTCCAGATCATTATGCAGGCGCTGTTCATCGGGCTTCTCATCTCCGTGCTGCTGAGCTTCCTGCTCTCGAAAACCATGGTAGGCCCCATTGAAAAGCTGACCGTCGGCGCGGAGCGGGTGGCTGCCGGAGACTTCGGCAGCGAACTGCCGGTGGAGTCCACGGACGAAATCGGCATTCTCACCGGCACGTTCAACGAAATGGCCGGCGTGCTGCAATCAACGCTGGCCGCCGTGGAAAACGAGCGCAACAAGCTGGATACGCTGTTCCTCCACATGACGGACGGTGTGGTGGCTTTTGACCGCGAGGGGCATCTCATTCACTGCAACCCCGCCGCCACGGAGCTGCTGCACCGGGATATTGACGAGAGCTGCACCTATGAGGAGCTGCTGGGGGACCTGCATCCCTTTGACAAGGTGCTGGCCCTGCAGAAGCCCAATTACATTGAGGACGAGCTGGTGGTGGGCGACCGGACGCTGGCGCTTTACCTGACGCCCTTTTCCGATCAGGCTCAGGGCGGCGTTTTGATTCTGCTCCATGACGTCACGGAGCAGCACCGCAATGAGGAGCGGCGGAAGGAATTTGTCGCCAATGTGTCCCATGAACTGCGTACCCCGCTTACCAATGTCCGCAGCTATGCCGAGACCATCCGGGACGCCGGTGACGATCTTCCCCGGGACATGGAAAACAGCTTCCTTGATATTATCATCACGGAAACGGACCGCATGACCCATATCGTGCAGGACCTTTTGACACTGAGCCGGTTGGACGGGGGCCGGGCCGACATGGTATTCACCCGTTTCCCCTTCGGGGATGCCATCGAGAGCGTTGTCCGCTCCAACAGTCTTAACGCCAAGCAGCGGGGCCATGAGCTGACCTACGCGCCGGAGGGTGAGCTGCCTCTGGTCATGGGCGACCGCAGCCGCTTGGAGCAGGTCATGATGAACATTCTCGGCAACGCCATCAAATATACCCCCGATGGCGGCCATATCCGCGTCACTGCCGGTGCCGGGGCAGACACCGTCTGGATGGAGGTCTGCGATGACGGTATTGGTATCCCGGAAAAAGACCGCGACCGCATTTTTGACCGCTTTTACCGGGTGGACAAGGCCCGATCGAGAGAATCCGGCGGCACCGGCCTCGGCCTCTCCATTGCAAAGGAGATCGTCCAGCGGCACCACGGCACCATCACCCTTGCCCCCCACGAGGGGCCGGGCACTACAGTCCGTCTGGAGCTGCCCATCACCCAGTCCGTACCGGAAACCTCCGGCCGGAGCGTACAGTAATTTTCAGGAAAGGAGCGGGCGAATATGCGTCACCGGGACTTTATTCAAAATATCACCATCACGCTTTTGACGCTGTCGGCCGTTTTCCTGTTTTCCCGGACGCAGTTTTTCCAGTTGGGGGCCGCTGCCGGCAGCGGCTATTGGCAGCACCTCACCGCGCCCATCGGCAGCGGCGAAACGGACACGGCTCTGTCCGACCGCCTCCTTGCCCCGGTGCGGCTGGCGGTCTCCGGCGAGTACGGCCGATACGGCAGCGTGTCCCTGACCACCGGCGGTGAGGAATTTACACCGGTGAAGACACTGCTGCGTGAGGTCATCGGCTCCGCCCGGAGTCTGTCGGATTCCTCTTGGGCCGTCTTCCGCGCCGCGCTGGAAACCCCCTCCGTTTACTGCGATTTTCTCTCCGCCCTGCCTGTGGAGTATCTATCGGACCTCATGGGGGCGGAAACGGACCTTTCTCTGACCGTGCGCGGCTTAGCCGCCGCAGAGCAGGGGGAGCAGGTCATCCTTTTGCTGTGGGACGGCGGGAGCCGCTATTATCAGTGCGCCACCGCCGTGCAGCGCTCCGCCTTGCAGGAGGTGCTGGAGCAGTTTGATTTTGGTGTCTCCACCTTTGCTTTTGAAGAAGAAGCCGGTCAGCATCTGGCGCCTCTTTCCCTGTTCCCCGACCCGCTGCCGGAGCTGCCTCAACTCACCGCCGGTGACGCGGCAGTATCCACGGAAACGCTGCTGACCGCGCTGGGCTTCAATCCCCACACAAACTCCCGCTATGTGGATTCCGGCGGCGCGGAGGTCATTGTGGAGGGGGACCGGGTCATTCGTCTTGGCAGCAGCGGCGCCCTTTCCTACAGCAGCGGCGGCGAAGCCGCTCTGACGGTGGAGGGCAGCGGGACTGTCCCCTCTGCCAGCGAGGCGGTCAGCGGCGCTCTTGCGCTGCTGGAGCAGCTTTTGCCGGAGGGCGGGGAGACCACGCTCTATCTGTCCGCCTTCCGCCGGACTGAGAGCGAAACGCATCTGACCTTCTCCTATCAGTTCAACGGCGTGCCGATTCATTTTGCCGATGGCTCTGCCGCCGCCGAGATCATCCTCACCGGCAATATCATCTCCACGCTGTCCCTGCGGCCCATGCTGTACCTTGAGGACGGTTCCTCCGCTCTGCTGCCGCTACGGCAGGCCATGGCCATTGCCGAACGGCAGGACGGGGTCGAGCTTTCCATCGGCTATGCCGACGCCGGGACGTATCCCCTATCCGCCGTGTGGCTGGCGGACTGACGTAAGTTTCTATGTAAGGAAGTGAGAGCCGTTTGGAGCGCTATCGTCTGAAGAACATCATCATATTGATTTTAGCGCTGCTGAACGCCTTTTTGCTGGCGGCGCTGTCCATCCGCGGCTCCGGCGCCCGCACTGCCCGCCGCACCCAGCAGCAGGAGCTGGTGGCTCTGTTCGCCGCTGACGGAATGGAGCTGGACCCTGCCCTGATACCGGAGGATACCGCCGTGTCTGTTTATACGCTGACACGGGACGAGGCACTGGAAAAAAAGGTGGCAGCCTATCTTTTGGGGGAAACCCCGGAGGGGGCCTCACAGGGCGGCGGCATTTACACGTACAGCACCGCCCGGGGCGCGGCGATCTTCCGGGACATCGGCAGCTTTGACGCCGCCGGGACGCTCTCTCAGGGCAGCGCCGAGGATTTCTGCCGGGATTTTTGCGAGGAATTTTCCTACTCCGAGCCGGTGTTTACGCTGGACGATACCGGCAGCGGGACCGCCGCCGCCGTGCGGCTGTGGAACCGCGCACCTGTTTTCAATGGCTCTATTACCTTTACCATTGACCACGGAAGCGTTATGACCGTCAGCGGCTCCCTATTGCCGGACACTGCCGCGGAAACGGCCTCGGATACGGAGCCTCTCACCGCCTTCGCCGCCCTGATTGCTTTTCAGCAGATGCGCCATGAGTCCAGCTCCGTTGTCTCCGCCATTACGGAGATCAGCCTGTGCTATGAGCTGCAGAACACGGCCGCGGCCTCTATGACGCTGGTCCCCTCGTGGCAGATCGTCACGGACACGGCCATCTTTTATGTAAACTGCATATCCGGCACCGTCCGCAGGGCATGAGACCGACTGAAAAATGCGCGGTTTGGAAAATTTCGGACGGTTTTCAATGAATGATTTGCTTTTTACAAAGCGATATGCTATACTGTCATGAGAATATCAAAGTGGAATTTTCTGCTTTTTTCAAATGAGGACTGTTCCTCTGCATGATGAGCCACATCAAAGGGAACGCTATTCCCGAGGCAAGGCTGTTCCATGCGTATATTACCTTGAAACGAGGTCACGAGCTTGACAAAATATATCGTTCACGGCGGTAAGCCCCTGTTCGGCGAGGTGGAGATCAGCGGCGCGAAGAACGCCGCCGTTGCCATCATTCCTGCCGCCATTTTGGTAGACGGTGTCTGCCGCATTGAAAATATCCCCCAAATTTCCGATGTAACGGCGATTCTGAAGATTTTGGAGCAGTTAGGCGCCTCCATCCGCACCATCAACCGTCATACAGTGGAAATCGACAGCCGCCATATCCACACCACCCGCACCTCCTACGAGCTCAGCCGGAAGCTACGGGCGTCCTACTATCTCATCGGCGCGCTGCTGGGGCGCTTCGGCAGAGCCGAGGTCGCCATGCCCGGCGGCTGCAATTTCGGCGGCGTCCGCCCCATTGACCAGCACGTAAAGGGCTTTTGCGCGCTGGGCGCCGGCGTTACCACCGAGGGGGGCTACATCAATGCCTCCGTGGAGTCCGGCCGCCTCACCGGCGCCAACATCTATCTGGATGTCGTGTCCGTCGGCGCCACCATGAACATCATGATGGCCGCCGTATTGGCCAAGGGTGACACCGTGATTGAAAACGCCGCCAAGGAGCCGCACATCGTTGACCTTGCCAACTTCCTCAACTCCATGGGCGCCGATATCCGCGCCGCCGGTACGGACACCATTAAAATTCGCGGCGTGGACCGTCTCACCGGCGGCTCCTACGCCATCATCCCCGACCAGATCGAAGCCGGCACCTATATGGCCGCTGTGGCCGCCACCGGTGGACAGGTCCTTGTCAAGAATATCATCCCCAAGCACATGGACTGCATCACCGCAAAATTGCAGGAGTGCGGCGTTGAGGTGGAGGAACGGGATGACACGCTGCTGGTCCGCCGTACCCATCGGCTGAAGCGGGCTAACATCAAAACACTGCCCTATCCCGGCTTCCCCACGGATATGCAGCCCCAGATGACCACGGTGCTGTCTCTGGCCGAGGGCACCAGTCTGGTAACGGAGAGCGTTTGGAGCAGCCGCTACCGCTATGTGGACGAGCTCAAGCGCATGGGCGCCCACATTCAGGTGGATGACAAGACCGCCGTGGTGGAGGGCGTGGAAAAGCTCACCGGCGCCCCCATTCAGGCCTATGACCTGCGGGCCGGTGCCGCCATGGTCATTGCCGCTCTGGCCGCACAGGGGGAAAGTGAGATTTCCAATGTGCAGTATATTGAGCGCGGCTATGAGGATATCATCGGAAAGCTCCGGGCACTGGGCGCGGACATCCGCGCCATAGACGAGCCGGATGAAAGCTCCATGCCCACCGCACAAATCTGTTGAACCCTACGTCCGTCAGGGAGTGTGCCGGCCTTGACCGGCGCGCTCCCCGGCGGACGCTTTTTTCATTATGCAAAGCGAGGTATTTTTCTTGACCACCGTACATACCCTTGCCAGCGGCTCCTTCGGCAATGCCGCCCTGCTTTCCTGCGATGGCGCTTCGTTTCTGATCGACGCCGGCATTTCCTGCCGCCGCATCACCGCCGCGCTGAAGGCGCTGAGCCTATCCCCGGCAGAGCTGGACGCTATTTTTATAACCCACACCCATTCCGACCATATTTCCGGCATGGGGACGCTTTTGAAGACAATGGCCTGCCCCATTTTCGCCACGGCCCGCGCCTGCCGGGAGCTGCGCTACCGGTTGACGGACATTGATGCCCGTCTTATGGCCATCGACTGCCCCACGCGCCTTTTGGGCGTAAGCGTCACGCCGATTCCCACCTCCCACGATTCCCCCGGCTCCTGCGGCTGGCGGTTCGACACGGAGGATGGCAGCATCGGCTTCCTTACGGACACCGGCTATGTTACCGATGAAGCGCTGGACCTGCTGCCGGGGGTGGACCTTGCCATCATAGAGGCCAACCACGATGTTGAGGCACTGTGCTCCGGGCCGTATCCCTACTCCCTCAAGCAGCGCATTTTAGGACCGGAGGGGCACCTGAGCAACGAGGATGCCGCCCGCCTTGCGGTCACGCTGGCGGAGGCAGGCGCCTCTGAGCTGGTGCTGGCGCACCTGAGCCGCGACAATAACACCCCGGCCATGGCGCTGAACGCGGTCACAGCGGCGCTGGAGGCTGCGGGGCTGGCCCTGCCGGTATCCGTGGCGCCCCGGGAGTGCACCGGGCCGTGCCACACCGCTCACAGGAGGGCCGTATGCAAAAGGTGACGATCATCTGCACGGGAAAGCTGAAGGAAAAATTTTATCTGGACGCTGCGGCGGAATACGCCAAGCGGCTGAGCCGCTTCTGCACGCTGACAATTCTGGAGCTGCCGGAGGAACGGCTGCCGGAATCTCCCTCCCCTGCCCAGATCGAGGCGGCGCTGGCCCGAGAGGCCGATGCCGTGCGGGCAAAGCTGCCTGCCGGATGTCTGCTCATCGCCATGTGCGTAGAGGGACAGGAACGCTCCAGCGAGGCGCTGGCCCGCTATCTTGCGGAGGCCGCCGCCCGGGGCGCCGGACACATCGTCTTCCTCATCGGCAGCTCCTACGGGATGCACCCCTCTCTGAAACAGCAGGCCGATCTGCGGCTGTCCATGTCCCCCATGACCTTTCCCCATCACCTGCTGCGGGTCATGCTCTTGGAGCAGATCTACCGGGCCTACCAAATCAACGCCGGAAGCAAATACCATAAGTAGACGCGCCGGTTTTTTATTATTTGCCGTTTTCCTATCAATTTGTTTATATCTATAAGGAGGTACTGCAAATGGATTTCATGCAGGAATACGAAAAGTGGCTTCGCAGCCCTGCCCTCTCTCCGGCCGAGCACGCCGAGCTGGAGGCCATTCGGAATGACCCCAAGGAGATTGAAAGCCGGTTCTTCGGCCCGCTGGAATTCGGCACCGCCGGGCTCCGGGGGACCATGTACACAGGTCTGCACAACATGAATATCCATGTGATTCGCTGGGCCACACAGGGCTTTGCCAACATCATCGCCGCCGAGGGCGAGGAGGGCAAGCGCCGGGGCGTGGCAATCTGCATGGACTGCCGCAATCACTCCATGGAGTTTGCCCGGGCCGCCGCCGAGGTCTGTGCTGCCAACGGCATCCATGTCCGCATTTTTGAATCCCTGCGGCCCACGCCGGAGCTGAGCTTTGCCGTGCGGGAATACGGCTGTCAGGCGGGCATCAACGTCACTGCCAGCCATAATCCCAAGGAGTACAACGGCTACAAGGTCTACTGGTCCGACGGTGCACAGCTTCCGCCCCACCATGCCGAGGCTATTGCCAAGGAGCTGACACAGATCGATATTTTTGATGGCGTAAAGCGCATGGCCTTTGACGAGGCCGTGAAGGCGGGCCTTATTGAGACCATGGGCGATGAGACCGACCGCAAATTCATGGCCCATGTCACAGCCATGATCAATGACCGGGAGACCGTTGCCCGGGTGGCAGACAAATTCAAGCTGGTCTACACGCCGTTCCACGGCTGCGGCTACAAGCTGGTGCCGGAGGCACTGGAGACGCTGGGAATCAAGCATTTGATCTGCGTGCCGGAGCAGATGGTCATTGGCGGGAACTTCCCCACGGTGGTCTCCCCCAACCCGGAAAACCCGGAGGGCTTTTATCTGGCCATTGACCTTGCCAAGAAAAACGATGTGGACTTCATCCTCGGCACGGACCCGGACAGCGACCGTGTCGGCATCATGGTGCGGAACCATGACGGGGAGTTCCAGCCCGTCACCGGCAACCAGACCGGCGTGCTGCTGCTGGATTACCTCATCGGCGCCATGAAACGTGCCGGCAAGCTGCCGGAAAAACCGGTGGCTCTTAAAACCATTGTGACCACGGAAATGGCCCGGAAAGTAGCGGAGAGCAATGGCGTAAAGTGCTTCGATACCTTCACCGGCTTCAAATTCATGGCGGAAAAGAAGAACGCGCTGGAGGCCAGCGGTGAGGGGAAGGTCATTTTCTCTTACGAGGAGTCCTACGGCTATATGCTGGGCGATTACGTCCGGGATAAGGACGCGGTCACGGCCTCCATGCTCCTGACGGAGATGGCGGCATGGTACTACGCGCAGGGCATGACCCTCTTTGACGCGCTGAACGCTCTGTATGAAAAGTACGGCTACTACGCTGAAAAGACCCACAATCTGGTGATGCCCGGTCTGGACGGTCTCCGGGACATGGCAAAGCTCATGGCGGACCTCCGCGCCAATCCCCCGACGGAGATCAGCGGCGTGAAGGTAACGGTCCGCAAGGATTATACCGATGGCAGCGTCATCGACTGCGCCACCGGGGCCAAGAGCCGCATGGAGCTTTCCGGCTCCAACGTGCTGCGCTACGAACTGGCCGATGGGACAGTGATTCTGGTCCGTCCCTCCGGCACGGAGCCGAAGATCAAGGTCTATATTCTGACACAGGGCGCGGACGCGGCAGAGGCCGCCGCCAACATCGAAAAGTACGGCAGATGGGTCGCCGCCCTGAAGCCCTGAGCTTTTTTCCTCACAAATTGGTAAAGCGCCGCCCGGAGCCTTCATTTCCGGGCGGCGCTTTTTTGTTTTCCGGCATTTTGGCGGGCATTTTGCAGGTTGCAAAAGTTTTCTTGCATTTTTCACTTATTTTTGCAAGATTTCTTGCATTTTTGGCAAAATGGGCGTATACTCCATGGCTGGAACGCCGTTCCAAACCAATGCCAAAGGAAGTGTTTCCCTTGCGGAATGAGCAGAAAAAGCAGCTTAAAAGCTATCTCATTGTCATGGCGTCCGCCGTTTTAATGGGCTTCAGCTATGAGCTGTTCGTATTTCCCAACGCCTTTGCCCCTGCCGGACTCAACGGTCTCATCACTATGGTGCAGTATCTGTTCCACATCAACATCGGCTATCTGTCGCTGCTTCTGAACCTGCCGCTGATTTTTCTGACATGGCAAAAGCTGGACGCGGATTTTGCGAAAAAGAATCTGGCCTTTGTGCTGGTATTCTCCTTTGTGACGCTAATGCTGGGGCACATGGACCTCAGCGCTATTGCCTATCACACGGACAACGGCACCTCTACCATTTTAGGCCCCATGGTCGCCGGCGCCATCAGCGGAGCGGTGGGCGGCACGGTCATCCGCCAGAACGGTTCCACCGGCGGCACGGATATTGTGGCGGCATGGGTGCGGAAAAAGTACCCGGAGGCCAGCTTTGTCTGGGTCATTTTCTGCCTGAACGCCTCTGTGGCCGCCCTGTCATTTTTCGTATATGGCTACCGCTTTGAGCCGGTGATTCTCTGCCTGATCTACTGCTACCTCACCTCCAGCATCAGCGACCGCATCCTCAAGGGCGGCAAGACCGCCCTGAAGTTTGAGATCGTCACACAGGACCCGCAGGCCCTTTCCCAGCGGCTCATTCAAGAGCTGCACCACTCCGTCACGCTGCTGTCGGCGCAGGGGATGTATTCCCACACCCCCCGCTCCATGCTGATCTGCGTGGTGAACCGGCACCAGATCGTCCGTTTTCAGGAGATTTTAGCGGAGTTCCCCAATACATTTGCCTATGTCTCCACGGTCAATGAGACCGTCGGCAACTTCAAGCGCATCACTTCCTGACAAAATAGATCTCAACCCGGCCCCGGAGGGCCGGGTTTTCATTGACAGGCGCACCCGCCCCGATTATAATGCTTCCGTGACTTTTCGACTTGATAAGGGTGATTTCTACGAAGCAGACCATCTCTCCCGCGCTGCGGGGCTCTCTCTGCGCCGTGATCGGCGGTATTTTCTGGGGCTTTTCCGGCACCTGCGCTCAATATCTTTTCTCCAATTTTCATGTGCCACCGCTGTGGCTTTCCTGTACGCGGCTGTTTTTCACCGCCATTATTCTGACGGTTCTGGCCCTGCTGCGCCACCCCGCTGCCTGCCGGGACATCTGGAAGGACCACCGGCACGTAGCGTGTCTGGCGGCCTACGGTATTTTCGGCCTCATGGCCTGCCAGTCCGCCTATATCATGGGTATTTCCTATTCCAACGCCGCCACCACAACGGTTCTGCAAACTCTGAGCCTGGTTTTTATTCTGCTTATCACCTGCGCCCGTGTCCGGCGCTTTCCCACGAAAATCGAGACCGCCGCGCTGCTTCTGGCGCTGTTCGGAACGTTTCTGCTGGCCACCGGCGGCAAGCCCGGTCAGCTTGTCATCTCCCCTGCCGGACTTCTCTGGGGCCTTGCCACAGCGTGGGCCGTTGTGCTGTACAGTATGCTGCCGTCAAAGCTCTTGGAGCGCTATGACCGGGAGACCGTCACCGCCCTCGGCATGGCGTTTGCCGCCGTGACGCTAAACCTTCTCTGCCGGAGCTGGCGCTATGATGTTCAACTGCCCCTGCGGGGCTGGCTGGCGGTGGCCGCCATTGTGGTGCTGGGCTCCGTGGTCTCCTTTTCCCTCATCATGCAGTCCATCGTGGATATCGGCCCCTCCAAATCCTCCATGCTGGCCTCCTCGGAGCCGCTGTCCGCTACGGTGTTTTCCGTTTTGTGGCTGGGGACCTCCTTTTCCGGGACGGACCTCATCGGCTTTGCCGCCATCATCAGCACCATTTTCCTGCTGACCCGTCCGGACAAAAATACTGCCTCTTGACTTTCCCGCCGGAATGTGATAGAGTTACCGGCAGTCATCGGAGGGTCTGTGATCGTAATTGCAAGGCTGGATAAGATGCCGGGTGCGCCCGGAATCTTATCCGGCTTTTTTGTTGGAAAAACATCCTTCGTTCGGGAGGTTTGATTTATGGAGCAACAACACGATTTTACCAAGGGACCGATTTTACCCCTTCTGCTGCGCTTTGCGCTGCCGGTGCTGCTGGCCCTGCTGCTTCAGGCCATGTACGGTGCCGTTGATTTACAGGTTGTGGGGCGCTTCGGCACGGCGGCGGACATCTCCGCCGTGTCCACCGGCGGCCAGATCATGCAGTCCATCACCATTGTCATCACAGGGCTTGCCATGGGCGTGACCGTGCTGCTGGGACAGCGCATCGGTGAGTGCAATCTCCGGGAGGCCGGGTGCGCCGTAGGCTGCGGCATCTGCCTGTTTGCCATCGTTGCCGCAGTGGTCACGGTGGTGATGCTGCTGGCCGCGCCCCAGACCGCCGCCATCATGCACGCCCCGGTGGACGCCTTTTCCAGCACAGTGGCCTACACCCGCATCTGCTCTGCCGGTGCGGTATTCATCGTGGCCTACAACATTCTCGGCAGTATTTTCCGGGGCATCGGTGATTCTGTTGTGCCCCTCATTACGGTGCTGATCGCCTGTATCTGCAACATTGCCGGTGATCTGCTGCTGGTGGGCGGCTTTCACATGGGCGCAGCCGGAGCGGCCTATGCCACCGTGGCGGCGCAGGCCATCAGCGTGGTCCTTTCCCTGATTTTGATTCGCCGCCGCAAGCTGCCCTTTACGCTGGAACGGGGCGACATCCGCCCGGACGCCGCCCTCATCCGGCAGATTTTGCGCTTGGGCAGTCCGGTGGCCCTGCAGGACCTGCTGGTAAGCCTTTCGTTTCTTGCCATCATCGGCATCGCAAACTCCATGGGCACCGTTCCCTCCGCCGGTGTGGGCGTGGCGGAAAAGCTGTGCGCCTTTGTGATGCTGGTCCCCTCGGCCTATATGCAGTCCATGTCCGCCTTCGTGGCCCAGAACATCGGCGCGGGGCAGGTGCGCCGCGCCGCCCGGGCGCTCTGGTGCGGCGTGGCGACCTCCCTTGCGGCAGGTTTCATCATGGGCTGGTTCACATTTTTTCACGGCGATATTCTGGTGGGCCTGTTCGTTGATGACGCGGCGGTCATTGCCGCCGCATGGGAATATCTGAAGGCCTACGCCATCGACTGCCTGTTCACCAGCTTCCTCTTTTGCTTTGTGGGTTATTTCAACGGCTGCGGCCAGACGCTCTTCGTCATGGTGCAGGGTCTACTGGGTGCCGTGGGGATTCGCCTGCCGCTGGCGTTTCTCATCAGCCGTCTGCTGCCCGGCTCCATCTTTGCCTTGGGGCTGTCCTCCCCCTGCTCCACTCTCATTCAAATTCTGCTGTGCGGCTTCTGGTATGTCCGCTGCCGAAAGCAGTGGAAGGACGCATAAAAAATCCCCATTGGGTCTGACCCAATGGGGATTTTCTTTTATTTTTATCCGGCGTTCTCGCTGCGGCTGCTTTCGCGCTCCAGCGCCAGCCGGATATTTCCGTCCAGCAGCCGCCCCAGGTGGTCGATGTACGCCTCCGCGTCATATTTCATCCCGTCCTGAAGCCACAGAGCAGTCAGGCCCTCCAGCGCGGCGGAGTAAAATTCCGCCAGCACCCGGATGTCCTCCTCCTGTACTGTCAGACCCTCGGCCTGTCCCTGCACATAGGTCATCATGGCTCCTAAAATGACCTTGTGATAATAGCGCCGCAGTGTGCCCTGATTGGCGGAATTATAAAGGTGAAACACCGCCCGCTTATTTTGCATGGCAAAGTCCGTGGCGTCCAGAAACGCCTCCTGCCAGCTCTCGTACCGTCGCATTTTCGTCAGAAAATCCGCAGCCTCCATCTCAAAAATATCCTCTACCAGTGCATAAATATCCGCGTAATAATAGTAAAAGGTATTGCGGTTCACCGCGCCGGTCTCCGCAATATCCTTAATGGAGATCTTATCAATGGGGCGCTCGTTGAGCAGCCGGATAAACGCCCGCCGGATGGCATTTTTTGTTTCCTGCGCCATGTTTTTCCTCCAATTTTTCTCTTTTATATACCATCAGTTGACAAGGGCAAATATGCCCTTATCAACTGATGGTATGATGTGTTGATTATACACTGAAAGCAGCTTCCACTTCAAGGAAAATTTTTAACGGCGCCTTTACTGAAAATTCAGGCAATTTCTCGAAACCGCCCAAATTTTCTCAGCGGCGCTCTCCATAGAATCAGGCACAGGCCAAGGTATGTCCATATTCTTCCCCGGAAGAAGCTGGTAAACTGATATTATAAGAGAAGCCCCCGGCAAGCTCCCGCAAAAATTGTGTGTAAAAGGAAGAAAATGCCATGCGTCATCCAGTAAGAACCGCGAAACGGCAGCTTCTCCGCTTCGGAAGCTGCGTCCTCTCCGCCCTGCTGGCGTTGAGTTCTGTCCCCGTGTCCGCAGTGGATAACGGCGTGTCCCCCGTCTATGATGAGGCCTATTATGCCATGACGGATTACTATGGCAATCTGACGGAGGGCAGTGTGGTGAAAAGCTATCTCACCAACGGCTATTCCACTCTAACGGACTACGGCCAGTATGACGAGGTGCTGAACCTGACGGACGGGACCGTTCCCTCCTCCGCTGGCGGCATGACCACCTTCCGCTTTGACGCCGGCACGGCGCCCTCTCATTTCTATTTTGAGGGTAAGACCACCCGTCCCTTTGAGGCGCTGCCGTGGACGCTGGCTGTCAGCTACAAGCTCAACGGCGTTCCCACCCGCGCCGAGGAACTGGCCGGAAAAACCGGCGTTGTGGAAATCAATCTGGACGCCATTCCCAACCCGGACGCTATCGAGTACGCCCGGAACAACTACACACTGGAGGCCATGGCCATTTTCAATCAGGACGATATTCTCTCCCTTGAGGCCCCCGGTGCACAGGTGCAGCTCATCGGCAATCTGCGAGCTGTGCTGTTCATCGGCCTGCCCGGCGAGGAGTGCCACTACACCATCCGGGTCGGCAGCGAGGATTTCTCCTTCGGCGGACTGACGTTCATGCTGGTCCCCGCCACGCTGAGCCAGCTGGAGGAGATTGCCAAGCTCTCCGAGCGCAAGGATGACCTTGAGGACAACTACAATAAGCTCTCCGGAAGCCTTGATTCTCTGCTGGACGCGCTGTATTCCATGACCGGCAGCCTCAACGCCTCCGCCAGCGGCTTGGATAAACTAAACGAGGCCCGGGGCATCTTCTCGGGCGGCAAGGGCGTTCTTTATGATGGGACCGACGCTCTGCGGGAGGACCTTTCCAACCTGTCCGAGCTTTTGGACCCGGTGGAGGGGCAAATTGAAACGCTGAGCCGCACCATTTCCGATTCCAAATCCGTCCTGAACAGCATGAGCAATACCTCCAGCGACCTCCGGGACGAGCTGGAGGACCTTGAGGACGCGCTGGACCGGCTGGAAAGCACCGGCGATCTGCACGATGTTCTCAGCAAGCTCAGCGGCAGTCTGGTGTCTCTGCGGAACGCGCTGGGCGTCACCGGCAGCACTGTGAAGAAGGACACCACCGAAGCCATCGACAAGGTACAGGGCGTTGGCAGCAAGACCATTGAGCAACTGAAGGCGGCCCACAGCGCCTATGCTTCCGACCGGCAGACCTATTATACCCTTGTCCTGAAAAAGCAAGGTCTGGAAGAAACACAGGCAGCGAGTCTGTCCAAGGTAGCAGCGGGCGCTATGGCAGCCGGTTCCGTAGACGCGGCGACCACCGCATTGAAGGGACAACTGACAAAGCTTGAGCTTGCTTATGCTGCGGCGGCCACAGAAGATGAAAAAGCTGAAATTGAAGCTAACATCATCGGCATAAAGGCGGCGATTCAATATTTACCCGCACTGGAACAAGCCTATCAGTCCAAGGAGGCCATGAGCTTCCAAACATTCTGTCAGAAGGTACTGGGGCAGAGTCCCGCCGACGCCAAGCAGACCGCCGACCTCTGGCTGCTGTATGCCAGCGGCAAGTTGAAGACAGACGCTGGTACTACCACCATCACCGGTGAGCTGCTGCAAAATGATCCCGAGGAGGGCAGCGGCTCCGACAGCGGTTCTGTTTCGGGCAGCGGCTCCAATTCCGGCAGCGAAAGCGTGGGCGGCAGTCCTTCCGACAGCGAAAGCCCATCCGGCGGCGGTTCCGGCGCTGGCTCGAACACCAACGCCGGTAACAACAGCGGCAATATAACCGGTTCCGGCAGTTCTTCCTCCGGCAGTTCTTCCTCCGGCAATTCCAATTCCGGCTCCGGCAGTACCGGCAGCAGTGACAATGACAGCCAGAACAACGCTTCCGGCGATAGCAATGACACCACCGGCAATGGCAGCACCCCGTCCGCCCCCGCAGAGGGCGGTGAAAACGGCACGAACGGCAATGAGGGTGAAACCGGCAATACCGGTGCTGGCAGCGTTACCACCGGCGATAATAATGCCACAACCACAGAGGGCGGTGAAACCGGCGCAGACGGAGGCAAGGGCGAAACCGGCGGTTCCACCGCAGCCACTCCCGGCGAATCCGAAAGCGTAGGCGGAGCAGCCATCGACCTGATTGCAGGCGGATTGGACAGCGCCACCAAGCAAATCAAGGACCTGCAAAGCGGCCTATATACCACCATGGACAATATCGCCAAGCCCACCGGCCGGGTCATTGACGATTTGGCCGCGCTCTGCGCCCGGTTGAGTGAACTGACCTCTCTGCTGAATAAGGCCGAAGACCTGACGTCAGCGCTCTCCGGTGCCAGCGGCGAACTGCGGAGCATTCTCAAGGATGCCGAGGAATTGCAGGACCTTCTGGATGAGTACGAGCCGACCCTGCAGGAGACGCTGAAAACCGTCAGCAGCCTCAGCGTCAGTGCCAACAAGACCATCCGGGACACGCAAAAGCTGGTCACAGACACCGAGGCGCTGCTGAAGGCAGCAGGGACGCCGCTGGATGCCGGTACGAAGCAGTCCCTTGAGGCGCTGGCCTCCGTGCTCCGGGGCGCGGCCCGCACCATGAGCACTGCCGGTGAGATCAAGGACGCCAAGACGAGCATCTGCGAGATCATTGAGGACACGTGGGACGAATACACCGGCGATGTCAATAATCTCCTGTTGATGGACGCCACCGCCGAGGCCGTGTCCCTGACGGACAGCCGCAACCCCGCCCCCCAGAGCATTCAGGTCCTCATCCGCACACAGGAGATCACAGAGCCGGAGGAGGATGAGGAGGAAGCGGCAGCTGCATCGGCAGAGAAGACCACATTCTGGGGCCGTATCGCCCAGATGTTCAAGGACCTCTGGGCCGCTGTCACCGGCCTGTTCGGCGGAAAGGACTGAGCCATGATCGAACGACTTGCCAAATGGCTGACCCGAAAGCCGCGGCTGGTGGCGCTGGCGGCTGTGATCATGCTCATTCCCGCCGCTATCGGCTATATCTCTACCCGCATCAACTATGATATTCTCTCCTATCTTCCGGAGGATCTCGAGTCCTCACAGGGTGAGAAGCTGCTGGAGGAGCCATTCAAAATGGCGGCTACCAGTATGCTCATTGTGGAAAATATGCCCGCCGGATACACCAACAGCCTCATCAATGACATCAAGGCCATTGACGGTGTTTCCAACGCCATCTGGATCAGCAATCTCATGGGTATCCAAATCCCCACGGATATGATTCCCGCCAATTTCCGGGATATGTTCTTCGCCGGGGACGCTACCATGATGATTATTCAGTACAGCCATCCCGGCGCATCGGACGAAACCATGGAGTGCATTGAGCAGGTGCGAAAGATCTGCAACGAAAAATGCTTTTTGGCGGGCTTCTCCGTGGTCATCAAGGATACCCGCGACCTGATGGATAGCGAGCTTCCCATGTTCGTAGGCCTTGCGGTGCTGCTGGCCCTCTGCGCCATGCTGCTGACACTGGAATCCACGGTGCTGCCCTTTATCTTCCTTGCCAGCATCGGCTTTGCGGTCATTTACAATTTCGGCAGCAACATATTCTTAGGCGAGATTTCCTACATCACCAAGGCCATTGCCGCCGTGCTGCAATTAGGCGTCACCATGGACTACTCCATTTTCCTCTACCACCGCTACGAGGAGGAGCGGGCCAACTATACGGATAACCGGGACGCCATGGCCGCCGCCATTGTTGCCGCGTTCCGCTCCCTGTCCTCCTCCAGCGTAACCACCATCGCAGGCTTCCTGGCCCTGTGCGTCATGCGGCTGACACTGGGGCGGGACATTGGCATCGTCATGGCCAAGGGCGTGGTGCTGGGCGTAGCCACCGTGATTCTGGTACTGCCGAGCCTTGTGCTGATTTTCGATAAGCAGATTACCAAGCACAAGCACAGAAGCCTTCTTCCCAGCTTTGACCGGATGAACACCTTTGTCCTCCGGCACCACAGGGCCATTATGGTGCTGTTCATCCTCTTGTTCATCCCTGCCTACTACGCTCAGTCCCACGCCGGAATCTACTACAAGCTGGACGAGTCCCTGCCCCGGGACCTGCCCTCTATTGTCTCCAACGAAAAGCTCAAGGACGATTTCGACATGGCCACCTCTCACTTCATCGTTCTGCGGGACGATCTGACGCCTGCGGAAATGTCAGATATTGAGACCCGGATGGAGCAGCTCAAGGGTATCACCTCTGTGGTCTCCTACCACAAAATACTGGGGACCGGCATCCCGGATTTCTTCATCCCGGACGCCGTGAAGGATATGCTCAAGCAGGGCGGCTATCAGCTCATGATGGTCAACTCCAGCTACGAGCCCGCTACCGACGCCGTTTCCGGCCAACTGGACGAAATGAACGCCATTTTGAAAGAATACGATGAGCACGCCATGATCACCGGCGAGGGCGCCATGTACCGCGACCTCATCGACACCACCGCCGTGGACTTTGTGGTGGCGAACTACCTTTCCATCGCCTGCATTTTCCTCATCGTGGCATGGGCGTTCAAGTCCATTTCCATTCCGGCGGTGCTGGTGGCCACGATTGAGCTGGCCATTTTTCTCAATCAGGGCTTCTGCTACTTTTCCGGGGCCTCCACGCCCTTCATTGCTCCCACCATCATCAGCTGCGTGCAGCTGGGCGCTACCGTGGACTACGCTATTTTGATGTCCTCCCGCTTTCAGGAGGAGCTGCAAAGCGGCAAGAGCCGCATAGAGGCCATCCGCATCGCGGCGGATTCCTCTGACGCCTCTATCATTACCAGCGCGCTGGTGCTGTTCTGCGCCACGCTGGGCGTGTCCTTTGTGTCCTCTATCGACCTCATCGGCGCCATCTGCATCATGCTGGCCCGGGGCGCGCTGATCTCCGCGTGCATCTGCCTTCTGGTCATGCCCGCCGTGCTGTATGTCTGCGAGCCGGTGTTCAACAAAACCACGCTCCACTGGCGGACGCCCGCGCCGCCCCAAAAGCCCCGCATTGCCAAGGCGTCCAAAAAGGCGATTGCTCAGCCCGCTTCTACGGACGAGGCGACTCTGCCGGAGCAATCCGCGCCGGAGGCCGCCCCTGCCAAGGAGAAAGAGCGGGACACCGCCAACGTATAACAATGCCAGACACAGCAGGACGCACCGCGAAAGCGGTGCGTCCTGCTTTCTATTCGCCGTTACAATTTCAAATGGGCTTCTATTTTTCCTTTTTGCCGCCTAACAGCGTTTCAGCATCCTCCTGCAAGCCCTCCAGCGTCATGCGGAGATTGCTCATAAACAGGATGCCGGTGAACCTCAGCAGCGCCTCCCGGGTCTCCTTGTCCAGATTTTTCAACGCCTTCACCATGGTCCCCGCCGTTTTAAAGCTCTCCGCCCGCAGGTCTGTCAGTGTTTTTGCGCCGGATGCCTCTAAGATTTGGAACACGCTGTCCACAAACTGCTCCCGCCGGGCTACCGGCAGCTCCCTGACCCACGCCCGCAGCTCCCGGTCCGTCAGCTGGGCCTGCCGCGTAACGCCGTGCAGATGCGCAAAATGATTGCCCCGCACTTCCCACGAAAAACCGTCATGCTGCATCAGGCCCTGCTGGCTGCTGTCCACCACGGTGTAGTCCTCCTCATGCTCCAGCAGCATTCCCACCACCGAGGACTTGGGTACGATGGTGTGGATGCGGTCCTCCAACCGCCTGTGCTGCGGCAGGGACAATATATCGTCCCGGAAGCCCGGCCCATCGTTGGACCAGACCGCACAGATGCGCCGCTGTACCGCCGCCGGGGCAAATACCCCGGCCCACACTGCCAAATTGCCGCCCTTGGAGTGTCCGCCCAGCCGCAGCTTCAGCCGGGGACACAGCCGCGCCATTTCCTTTGTGTACGCCACCGCCTTTTTCTGCGCCGGGACCTCTGCCATGCAGCTCAGGTAAAAATCCTCCTTCCAGCCCGCCAGCGTATCGTCTGTTCCCCGGAAGGAAAAATAGGCCGTTCCGTCTCCGCAGAGGATGGTCAACGCCGCGAATTGCTCCGCCCGCTCCGTGTCCAGATGCTCCCGGTAGCCACACAGTTCCATATCCCGGAACCGCGGCGTTTCCGCCATGCGCCGCAGCATTTCCGGGATGCGGTTGGGCACCAGAACACCCATATTGACCAATTCGCCCCGGTTTCCGGCCTGCCAGCGCTGCGCTGCCTGCCAAAGCGGCACACGCGGCCCCTCTCCCGGTGCTGGAACGATGCCGCTGAAGTCTATAAAGGAAAGCTCCGCTAAAATCAGGTTATCCACCTCGTTGAACGGGCTCTGACGCAGAGTCAGGTCCCCCCGCCAATCCAGATAATCCAGTAAATTTGCCATCTGCACACCTCCGCACAGTTCTATGGTGCTATTATATCCGCCGCCGGCACAGGTTACAAGTGGTTCTATCGCTCCGCGCCGTCGCATAGGATGAAGCATCACAGACGAGAGGTGGACGAGACAGCGATGCAAGCATACAACGAGGTACTTTTAGAGGGTATTCCCACCGGGACGCCGGAGCGCTCTCACGAAAATCACGGGCAGGTCTTTTACCGGCAATTCATAGAGGTCCCCCGCCTTTCCGGCACAGCCGATCTGCTGCCCATGCTGCTACGGCAGGAGCAGCTTGCTGGTGTTCATTCAGGAGAGCCGCTGCGAATCGATGGACAGCTCCGCTCCTTCAATAACCGCACCGTCACTGGGCGGCGTCTGATTTTGACAGTCTATGGAAAGGCGCTGCTCCCGCCGACCGGCGAGGCCGTGAATCAAATCATCCTCTCCGGCACGCTCTGCAAGCCGCCTGTCTACCGCCGGACGCCGCTGGGCCGCAGCATTTGCGATCTGCTGCTGGCCGTTCCCCGGAATTATGGGCGTGCGGATTATTTGCCGGTCATCGCGTGGGGCCAGACCGCCCTGCAAATCAGTACTCTTGATGTCGGCGCGCTGCTTTCGCTGAAGGGGCGAATCCAGAGCCGCATTTACCGAAAGGTCACGGATACAGGGACAGAGGAACGGACCGCCTATGAGGTCTCGGTCATGAATCTGCTGGATACCCCGGAGCTCTGACCTAAATAATCTGCGCCGCTGTCCGAAATTCCGGCAGCGGCGCGGGGCATTTCGCCCTTCTTCCCTCTGCTTCGTCAAAAAATAATGCTTGACAAAATGCTCATTATACGGTATCCTATATAAGCATTCAGTAAAATATAAATATAGTTTTGGTGACATAGCCAAGTGGTAAGGCAAGGGTCTGCAAAACCCTGATTCCCCGGTTCAAATCCGGGTGTCACCTCCAGAACGAAACCCTGTAACCGCAATGGTTACAGGGTTTTTATCATGCTTGTTTTAAGGCGTTTACCCCATCTTTTACCCCTTACAGAAATTTTACCCCATTTTAGGAGCCGGAAACGGTCTTAATGAACTGCTCCATGCGGCTTGCGCTGTCCTGTTTCATTTGGTCTGTCACATGGCCGTAAACGTCCAGTGTGAAAGCGGCTGTGGCATGGCCTAAATTCCCCTGCACGGTCTTAATATCGTCCCCGGAGCGAAGCGCCGCCACAGCGTAGCTGTGCCGCAGGTCATGAAAGCGGGCGTCCGGTCTGCCGATGGACGCAGCGGCTTTCTTAAATGCCCGGTAAAGGGTCGGCTTTGTGATGTGGTTCCCGGTCGCATCCGTAAACACAAGGCCGCTTTGCTGCCATAGCGGGCCAGCAAGAAGCCGTTCCTTTGCCTGCTCTATCTTCCGATGCCTCAGACACTCCATGACAAAGAGTGCCGCCGTGATCGTCCGTGCCTTGCTGTTCTTTGTAGGAACAAGCTGGTATGCTTTCATGTCCTTGTCTTGATGAAGCTGCATCTGTTTGCTGATCGTCAGAATACCGTTATGAAAGTCCACACAATCCCATGTCAGCCCCAATAGTTCCCCTTGCCGCAGGCCGGTGAACAGGGTGATGAGAAAAGCATCCTCAAAGCGGTTTCCCTGAATGGCTTTCATGAAGTCTGCGATCTGCTTTTCATCAAGAGGCTTTATTTCCTCTTTCTGGACTTTTGGCAGCTTGCAGAAATCTCCATCCGCAGGGTTTAGTGGGATATATCGGTTGATTACTGCCTGCCGCAGAGCGCCATGCAAGACACCATGCACGTTCTTCACCGTCTTTGCGGACAGCGGAGCCGTTTCATAAACCGTTTTTCCGCCCTTCTTGACGATCTTTCCGGCCTTATCTCTTACAGGCACTTTCTTCCCGCTGGTCAGCAGCGTATTAAAATACTTCTGTACCGTGTGGGTATCCAGTTCTCCCAGCTTCACCGCCGCAAGATAAGGCTTGATATGGAGCCGTATATCATCCTTGTAAATCTTCACTGTGCGGGGCTTTACACCCTCAAGGTATGTATCCGCCCAAATGTCCAGCCACTCACCCAGGGTCATTTTACACGGTTCCCGGTATGCTTTATTGTCCACCGCCGCCACAGCCTATGCCAGCTTTTGCCGGACTTCCTTTTGGGTCTTGCCGTAAACGGATTTTCTGACCGGCTTTCCTGTGCCGGGATCATGCCCCACGATAAAGCGGGCCTCCCATGTGCCGTCTGCCCGCTGCCGGATGCTTCCGGACCCTTGCGCCGCTCTGGTATTTGATTTTCTTGGCATTGCAATTCCTCCGTATTTCGTGTTATGATTGGAGGGCAGTAGGCCTGTCAAAGTTTACTGCCCCTATAACCGCTTCCGGTGTTCCAGCACCGGGGGCGGTTTTTATTCTTTCTGTTTCGGGATATCAATATTTCTCGTTCCTTGCTGTACTTCATGCGCTACCGCACTAAGAATATTTCTCAATGGCTCCGCTACTCTATTCCACAAGGCATCGAGCAGCACATCACACGGAGCAGAGAACGGCTCCTTTGCCCCGTCTACATTGAGAGTAATTTTCCAATTACGATCAAATTGTCCAGTAAACCGCATATAGGACCATGCATTACCAAGTACACGGACAAATTCAGGGCTTTGGAGTAGTACGTTAAGTGCAAGAAATGCCCGCGCTTCTTCTTGCAAAGTATATTCACACGGATTTTCAACGCTACTAACCTTTTCGTTTGCTTGATTGCCCAAATCTGCCGCTGTTTCCGCCGCCCCCGCAATAGAAGCAATTTGATTTGCTGCTTTTTCTGAAAAGCCGAGTTCAGCGAGTGTAATTTGCCGAGATGCATCGTAAGTGTAATCAGATAGCCCTAATAGCCAGTCTGATGTAACACCACAACGGTCCGCAATTTGGGCCAGTACATCAGCTTGCGGCAAACGATCTCCATTTTCGTAGAAGCCAACAGTGGGACGAGAAACACCAATTCTTTCAGCAAAATCTTTTTGCGATTCCGCTCCACGCAATTCATTGAACCGCTCCGCAAATTTTAGTTTTCGTTCTCGCTTCATTTATTCACATCCTTGCTTTAAAAATCTTCGTTTGTACACACCTGCATCAACTTTTCTCGGACCAGTTGTGTACGCTCTTGTTGTTTGCTATAATCAGGATAGCGGATAACAATTGAAGAGTCAACAACAAATTTTATTCTGGAGGTTTTTCATGACTAATTTCGAAATTCGCCGCAAGGCAGCGGGAGCAGGTGTAAAACTCTGGCAAATCGCTGAAGCTCTGGGAATTGCAGACTGCAGCTTTTCCCGGAAGCTCCGACGTGAACTCTCCCCAGAGGAAAAAGACCGCATCTTACAAATTATCAAGGAGCTTTCAAAGGAGGCAGAGCGATGACACCGGCTGAACCCGTGGCGGTTAATATGACGCAAGCCGCGCAGCTTTTAGGGGTATCAAGACCCACTGTGTACCGTCTTGCCAAGGTGCCGGGCTTTCCCGTTGTTCATCTCGGCGGCTGTACGCGGGTGCTGGTGGATGATCTGCGGGCATGGGCGCGGCAGCAGGCGCAGGAGGAATAAAATGGCGAAGCGGAGAATGTTCTCGCTGGATGTGGTTGACACGGATGTATTTCTCGACCTCCCAGCCAGTTCACAGAGTTTGTACTTTCATCTTGGTATGAGGGCTGATGATGACGGATTTGTGTCATCTCCTAAAAGGATTACAGCAATGGTTAATGCTTCTGGGGATGACTTAAAATTACTGATTGCGAAAGGCTTTATTATCCCGTTCGAAGCTGGCGTATGCGTAATCCGGGATTGGAAGGTAAATAATTACATCCAAAGTGACCGCTATGCGCCATCAATTTACATTGAAGAAAAACAGCATTTGTCTTGTGAAAAAAACGGTCGATATAGTTACTCGGATACACCGTGTATACAAAATGTTTCCAAAGCGGATACACAGGACAGGAGAGAAAAGGGAAGAGGAAGGAAGAGTAATGGGGCGGCTACGCCGCCACGCGCAAAGCGCTTCACACCCCCCACGCTCGCAGAGGTCCAATCCTATGTGGCTGAACGCCATTCGCCGGTAGACCCGCAAGGCTTTATCGACTTTTACGAGGCGAAGGGTTGGATGGTTGGCAAGACCCCCATGCGGGACTGGCAGGCGGCTTGCCGAAATGCGGAAAAGTGGGATAGGTGGGAACATGATGCGAAACAGTCAAATCCCGAGCAGCCCGCTCCCCAGTTTGACCCAGCAACTGAAACATGGCGGAGGTGACGCGTGGAAAATGTTCTAAACGAGTATGGCGTCATCGGCTCCCTGCTGATCGATGCCACGTTATTCCCGGAAGTTTCCGGACTGTCTGAGGATGATTTCAGCCTTGTCCCGCTCCGGGAGGTTTTCCGGGCCATGCGGCGGCAGTTCAGTGAGAACGGCGGCTTTGACGCTCTCACCATCCGAACGGAGGCTGGACAGCACTGTCCAGAAGTGATGGACGCACTGCTGATGAAAACTCTGGAGATCACCCCCACCGCCGCCAATCTTCCCGCATACACCGCCGCCGTCAAGGAGGCCTCTTTGGGCCGCAAACTGGCGGTGCTGGGGAACGAGCTGCTTTCCTCCGAACGAACCCCGGCAGAAGCGTTGGGCCATGCACAGGAGGTCATACAGAGCCTTGCGGAGAGTGGCGGAGCCGGGGAAGCAACTACCCTCACGGATGCGCTGAATACCCTATGTACCCGTGTGGAGCGGCAGTCGGAAGGTGGGGAAGCCCCCTGTGTTCCCACTGGTCTTGCTGGGCTGGACAAGCTGCTGGGCGGAGGGTACATCAACGGCGGTCTACATATCGTCGGAGCAAGGCCCGCTGTCGGCAAATCCGCCCTTGCCTTGCAAATCGCACTGAACGCCGCCAAAACTGGGACGAGGGTTGTCTATGCCTCGCTTGAGATGACCTCTGAGGACTGCTCCGCCCGTCTGGTGGGCAATCTGGGCGGCGGTTCTGCGGCTCGGTTCATGTTCGGCGGAACATTGGAGGAAGAAGAATACAAGCGGTTTGCAAGCGGGATATCTCAGCTTTCCAAGCTGCCCATCGTATTTAACCGCCATTCCGGGATGAACGTCCGGCAGATTGAAGCCCTTTGCTTCCGGGAAAAGCCGGGTCTGCTGGTGATTGACCATTTGGGACTATTGGAACCACCGGAAAAGCGGCTAAGCCTGTACGAGGCCACCACCCGCAATTCCCGTGCGCTAAAGCTGCTGGCCATGCGGCTCAATATCCCCGTGCTGTGCCTTTGTCAACTGAACCGGGCCGCTGCCTCTGACCGCTCCGGTGAGTTCCGGGCTACCATGGCCAATCTCAGGGAGAGCGGAGCCATCGAACAGGATGCAGATACTGTGTGCCTGCTGCACGATCCGCCCTGCGAGAGCAGCGGAGCGGGAACACCGTCTCTGCTGGAGCTGTGGCTTGACAAGAATCGACGCGGGCCATGCGGTCATGTCGATGCAACCTTCTACAAGGCGACCGGGAGGATCGTATGCTAACTCTCGAACAAGCCTGCACCATTCTGCGAGGCACAAAGCCAAAGCGCCGCAAGCGTGATCGCTACCGCCAGAGGGACGGTCTACAGCATCGCTTTGCGCCCCTGCTGGATGTGTCAGACCGTGACAAATTTGAACAGAAGCTCAACGATTATTTCCGGCTGTGAGCCGGTCAGAACAGAAAGGAAAGTTTTATGAACGAAAATAAAATTCTTCAGATCATTCCCGCCCCAGCCAATTTGCTTTGGGGGTTCGACGGCCATGTTTCCCACCCGGTAGTCTGCCTTGCTCTTGTGGAATTGAGCAGCGGAGACAGGGAAATCCACGCTATGGGGCTGACCAACTGCGAGATCATCGAAGATTTGAGTGAGGCCGGGGCAATCCTGATGAATGAGTGAAAGCAGGGGATCGGTGACAAGCGGAAGAATGTCGCAGCGCAAGGGTGCGGCGGGGGAACGGGAGCTTACAGACCAACTCCGCCGCGCCGGGTATCCCGTTTCATGGGGCGGAAACAGGACATACGGAACTGTGCCTGATGTGTTTGGTCTACCCGGTATCCACATTGAGTGCAAGCGCGTGGAGCAGTTGAACATAGCAAAGGCAGTAGAACAAGCTGCACGGGACGCAGAACGGTTTCAGGATGGTTCCCCGGCAGTGTTCCACCGCAAGAATAAAGCCCCATGGCTCGTTACCATGAGGCTTACCGACTGGCTTTCCCTGTATGCCGCCGCACAAGATCACAACGCGCACGCGCGTTTTTTTATACATCCCTTATCCGATTTTTCTATGAAAGGAGCCACTATGAACGTTTGGGACACCGAGAAGCCGGTTACCGTCAACACCGGCAAGAACATCATCGAATATTTCCGGGAGGGCCGGAAGCTGAGCGTATGCAAGCCAAATTGGATAGACAAGGACGGAAATGAAAAGCGGGGTAAAACAGTCATCCTTGATTTGGACGCTGTGGCAAGCACCTCCGCCGCCATCAAACTTTTGGAGACCGTACTCACTGCCGTAAAGGAGAGATAAGCTATGCCCAGAAAGAAAACAGAACCCGAAGTAAAAGAAACGGTGACGCTCTCCGTGGAGGTCAACCAAACAGTCTACGAGCAGATTTGCAGAACCGTAGAGGTCTGCGGCTTTGAGAGTGTTGAGGACTGGCTGATGGATGCTATCGCGGATAAAATTTGAAAAAAGGCCTCCCAAAAAGGCGTGGTTCCGTAAGAAAACATTTATGTGAGAGAATCGGCGTAGTTTAGGC
>ENA-OVGQ01000728-OVGQ01000728.1-human-gut-metagenome-genome-assembly--contig:-NODE-728-length-40454-cov-14.024704_pt1 | contig 40454 bp, 33 predicted proteins | sample MGYA00237774_ERZ505427 | MGnify/ENA primary metagenome ERZ505427 (study PRJEB26158, sample SAMN06016404) | human gut metagenome | biome: human gut; feature: ankylosing spondylitis patient; material... | reverse complement strand
GGCCGACGACCGCGCCCGCGATCATGCAGATGAACATGAAGGTGGTCATGTAGTCGCGCGGCTGCTTCAAAAGCCACATCGGGAGAACGGCGGCGAAGAAGATGTAGACGAACGTGATGTAGCTCCAGGTCGCCTTGCCGAAGATGAGTGGGCAGTTCATGCCGACGGCGAACGAGGCAACGATGCAGAGGATGCCGAGCACGGCTTCCTTCCAGCCCGAGAGGTTCAGCTTCTTCTGCACAAGGCCGAAGACGACGGCGAACACCATGAACATGATGGACACCATACCGGCTGCGCCGTTGGTCTGCGCGGCGTCAGCAAGCTGCGTCACGCCGTCGACCACGGTGTAGGCGTTGAACGTGCCGGCGACCATGTCGGCGAACGCCGCGATGACAATCAGGCAGAACAGCCAGCAGAACAGCAGAAACAGCTTGCGGCCGAGCTTGCCGATGTACTTTTCGATCAGCATGCCCATGGACTTGCCGTCGTTTTTGACGGAGGCGTACAGCGCGCCGAAGTCCGTCACAGCGCCGAAGAAGACGCCGCCGAGCAGCACCCACAGCAGCACCGGCAGCCAGCCGAACGCGGCGGCCTGGATCGCGCCGGTGACAGGGCCCGCGCCCGCGATGGAGGAAAACTGATGGCTGAAGACGGTCCAGCCGTTGGTGGGGACAAAGTCCTTGCCGTCGTTATACTTGACGGCGGGCGTCTGCGCCTTGGGGTCGATGCCCCAGGTTTTGGCGAGCCAGCGCCCATAGAGTGCGTAGGCAGCGACGAGGACGACCGCCGCGGTCAGCACGATGACGAGTGTGTTCATGTGATTTCCCTTTCTTTCCTAAAAAAGCTGTGTTCTTCGCCAATGCCGGGAGCAAAAAGAAAAGCCCCGCCTCTGCTGCGGATTTTCCACAACGAAAACCCATCGCAAAGACGAAGGCCAATACCGCGGCGATATCCGCCGCAGATCTCAACTTCCGCGTTACCACTTTGCTTGCCGAAAAACCGGCCGCTCGACCGCTGCCCGAATGGATCGGAGAGCGCACCCTGTTAACGGTGGGGGACCGGCTGCGATTACTCGGCGTTTGAGCCTTTCACCGCGGCTGCTCACAGGGGATGGCCTGCCCGTTCCTTGCTGCCGTTTTGCACCACCAACGGCTCTCTGAAAGCGGTGATCCGGGGAAGTCGTGTCCTGCTCAAAGCATTTGACGAATGATGTGAGTACAATAGACCCATCCTACGCCGTTGTCAATACAATTTTGTCCGCGCAGGACGGATTTCGTCGAAGAAAATAGACGCCCCATCACTTCTCCGCCGCCGCTTTAGGCAAAATGCAAATGCGAAATACAAATAAAGCTATGCCGAAGCGAAATGGAACCTGGCCGGCAACGCAGTCATAACAACGGGATGCTTTCAAATTTTGACCCGTTTCGGCAGTTTTCGGTTTGCCGAATTTCCGCTTGAAATATTTTAACAAAATATTATTTTTTCTTTCTTGACAAAGGTCCATTCTTATGTTAGCTTTAAAAAGCAAAATGAATCAACCGATCGGATGATGAGTTCGGGAGAGACCGCGGAATATTCTGCCGCGGCGCCGAAGGGGAACGCAGAAGCTCTCAGGCAAAAGGGCCGAACTCGGACGACGCTCCGAAAAGTGCGTTTACGCACGCCGAAGGTGCAACCTGCCGCGATGACTCGGGCGGGGAATCTCTCAGGTGATCAACGGAGGCACAAAGCTCAAAAGGGAGTTTTGTGTCTCTTTTTTGATGCTTAATTTTAATAATTTTTATAATATTCATTAAAATTATTGTTTTCGGAGGATGCGCACTATGGAAAAGAAGACCCCACTTTACCAAACGCATGTGGACATGGGCGGCAAGATCGTCGAATTCGGCGGCTTCCTGATGCCCGTGCAGTATCCCACCGGCGTGATTGCCGAGCACATGGCCGTTCGTGAAAAGGCCGGTCTGTTCGACGTTTCCCACATGGGCGAGCTTCGCCTCAAGGGCCCCGACGCCGTCGCCAACGTGCAGAAGATCATCACCGCCGACATTTCGAACATGAAAGACGGCGAGATCAAGTACTCGATGTTCTGCAACGACAATGGCGGCATCATCGACGACTTCATCGTCTACCGCTGCGCAGCGGACAATTACTGGCTCGTCGTCAACGCGGGCAACCGCGAAAAGGACGCCGCCTGGGTCGAGAGCCATCTCTCCGGCGACGTCGACTACCGCGACGAGGGCAACGACTGGGGCCAGATCGCCCTGCAGGGCCCCAAGTCCGGCGACATTCTCAAAAAGCTCTGCGATGAGCAGTACATCCCCGCCAAGTACTACACCTTCATCGAAGACGTGCCCCTGAACCTCGGCGAGCGCACGATCCGCGCCCTCGTCTCCCAGACGGGCTACACCGGTGAATATGGCTTTGAGATCTACTGCAAGGCCGAGGACACCGTCGACCTGTGGAAAGCGCTTCTGAAGGCGGGCGAGCCCGAGGGGTTGATCCCCTGCGGCCTCGGCGCGCGCGACACGCTGCGCTTAGAGGCTTCGATGCCGCTCTACGGCCACGAGATGAACGACGAGATCACGCCGAAGATGGCGGGACTTCCGTGCAAGCTCACGGGCAAGGACTTCATCGGCCGCGACGCGCTTGTCGCGCTCGGCGCGCCGAAAATGAAGCGCATTGGCATGAAGGTCGTCGGCCGCGGCATCGTGCGCGAGCACTGCGACCTCTACACGATGGACGGAGAAAAGATCGGCTGGGCATCCTCCGGCACGTTCGCGCCCTATATCGGCTGCGGCGTTGCGATGGGCTATATCCCCGCCCAAGATATCGAGATCGGCAAGCATCTGAACGCCGACGTGCGCGGCCGCATGGTCGAGCTGGAGATCGTGCCGATGCCGTTCTACAAGCTCGAACGCTGAAATAGAGATTTTTGACCGAATATTCGGAAACCATTTGACCGTAAATAACAACCAACATTCATTGAGAACGATTTTGAGGAGGAAATTACCATGAACATCCCTGCTGAGCTGAAGTATTCCAAGTCCCACGAGTGGGTCAAGATGGACGGCGACGTCGCCGTGATCGGCATTTCTGATTTTGCCCAGGATGCGTTGGGCGATGTGGTCTTTATCAACCTGCCCGCCGAGGGTGACAGCGTCACCGCCGGTGAGAGCTTCGGCGATGTCGAGTCCGTCAAGGCGGTCTCCGACGTGATCTGTCCCGTCAGCGGCACGATCTGCGAGGTCAACGAAGCGCTGGCCGACGCGCCCGAGACGCTGAACTCCGACCCCTACGGCGCATGGATCATCAAGGTCTCCCCCGTGACCGACACTGAGGCGCTGCTTGACGCCGCCGCTTACGAAGCGCATTGCGCGCAGGAGGGCTAACATGGGCTCTTACGTTCCCACCACGGCTGCGGAACGGGAAGAAATGCTCGCCGCCATCGGGGTCGACAGCCTGGAAGGGCTGTACAAGGCCGTCCCGCAGGAAATGCTCCTGCGGAGCGGCGGGCTGAACATCCCCGAGGGCCTGAGCGAGCTTGAGGTGCGCGAGGCCGTCACCGCCATGGCCGAAAAGAACAAGGTCTTCAAGACCGTTCTTCGCGGCGCAGGCGCCTACCGCCACTTCATCCCGTCGGTCGTCAAATCCGTCACCTCCCGCGAAGAGCTTGTCACCTGCTACACCCCCTATCAGGCGGAGATCAGCCAGGGTGTGCTGCAGGGCACGTTTGAATTCCAGACGATGATCTGCGAGCTGACCGGCATGGACGTTTCCAACGCCTCGCACTACGACGGCGCGACCGCCGCAGCCGAGACGATCCCCATGTGCAAGGACCGCAAGCGCACGAAGGCCTATGTCTCCGCCTGCGCCCATCCGCAGGTCATCGAGGTCATGAAGACCTACTGCTTCGCCTCGAATACCGAGCTTTTTGTCGTCCCCGCAAAGGACGGCAGAACTGATCTCGACGCGCTCAAGGAAGTGCTCGGCGATGACGCCGCGTGCTTCTACCTCCAGCAGCCGAACTACTTCGGCCAGATCGAAGACGCGAAGGCGGCCGGTGAGATCGTCCACGCCGCGGGCGCCAAGTTCGTCATGGGCGTGAACCCCATCGCCTGCGCCATTCTGCCCACGCCGCGCGCGATGGGTGCGGACGTCGCCGTCGGCGACGGTCAGCCCCTCGGCCTCGACACGGCGTTCGGCGGCCCGTTCCTCGGCTTCATGGCCACGACATCCGCCATGACGAGAAAGCTCCCCGGCCGCATCGTCGGCCAGACGAAGGATGTGGACGGCGAGGTTGGCTACGTGCTGACGCTGTCCGCGCGCGAGCAGCACATCCGCCGCGAAAAGGCCAGCTCCAACATCTGCTCCAACCAGGCGCTATGCGCCTTCGCCGCCGGCGTCTACATGGCCGCGATGGGCGAAAAGGGCATGAAGCAGTGCGCGCGGCTCTGCACTTCGAAGGCGCACTATTTCGCCTCTGAACTTGAAAAGATCGGCTGCACCTTGAAGTACAAGGGTGAATTCTTCCACGAGTTCGTCACCGAGGTCGAATGCCCCAACTGCCGCAGGAAGATCCTCGACGCGCTCGAAGCAGAGGGCATCCTCGGCGGCGCGGAGGTCGAGGGCGGCATTCTCTGGTGCGTGACAGAGCTCGTCTCCAAGTCGCAGCTCGACAAAGCTGTCGCCATCGTGAAGGAGGTGCTGTAAATGAAGCTCATTTTTGAACTTGGCGTCGAAGGCCGCGGCATGACCCTCATGCCGGAGTGTGACGTCCCCGAATATCAGCTCCCCGAAGAGCGCAGCGAGGCGCTGCACCTGCCCCACGTGAGTGAAAACGAGCTCACCCGCCACTACACCGCCCTTTGCAAGCGCATCCATGGCGTGAACGACGGCTTCTATCCCCTCGGCTCGTGCACGATGAAGTACAACCCCAAGATCGACGAGGACATGGCGGCGCTGCCGGGCTTCACCCAGCTCCACCCGCTCCAGCCCATTGAGACCGCGCAGGGTGCGCTCGAGGCGCTGCACACGTTAGGCTCTGAGCTTGGCGAGGTCTTCGGCATGGACGCTGTCACGTTCCAGCCCGCGGCGGGCGCGCACGGTGAGTTCACGGGCGTTCTGCTCATCAAGGCCTATCACACCGACCGCGGCGATTTTAACCGCACGAAGATCATCGTGCCCGACTCCGCCCACGGCACAAACCCCGCAACCGCCGCGATGTGCGGCTTCCAGGTCATCAACATCCCGTCCGGCGTGGACGGCTGCGTCGACCTCGACGCGCTGCGCGCCGCCGTCGGCCCCGACACCGCGGGATTGATGCTGACGAACCCGAACACCGTCGGTATTTTCGACAAGAACATCCTCGAGATCACGAAGATCATTCACGATGCGGGCGGCCTGTGCTATTACGACGGCGCGAACCTCAACGCCGTCATGGGTGTCGTCCGTCCCGGTGACATGGGCTTTGACTGCATCCACAGTAACCTGCATAAGACGTTCGCCACACCGCACGGCGGCGGCGGCCCCGGCGCAGGCGCGGTCGGCTGCAAGGAATTCCTCAAAAAGTACATGCCCGGCCCGCTGGTCGTCAAAAAGGGCGGCAAGTACGGCTTTGCATACCCCGAAAAGTCCATCGGCCGCGTGAAGATGTTCTACGGCAACTTCGACGTCGTCGTGCGCGCGCTGACCTACGTGCTCACGCTCGGCAAGTCCGGCATCCGCGAGGCGGCGATGAACGCCGTGCTGAACGCGAACTACATGCGCGTCAGGCTCAAGGATACCTTCACCATGGCCTATGACGAGATCTGCATGCACGAGTTCGTCATGTCGCTCGTCGATCTCCACAAGGAGACGGGCGTCTCCGCGCTCGACCTTGCCAAGGGCATGCTCGACTTTGGCCTACACCCGCCCACGATGTACTTCCCGCTCATCGTCCATGAGGCGCTCATGATCGAGCCCTGCGAGACTGAGAGCAAAGAGACCATGGATGAGGTCTGCGGCATCTACTGCAAGCTCTTTGAACTCGCGCACTCCGATCCCGAGACGCTCCACACCGCTCCCCACTCCACGCCCGTCCGCCGTCTCGATGAGGTCGGCGCGGCGCGCAACATGGTTTTACGTTATCAGTTTGCCTGACGAAGGCAGCGCATATCTCAACATCACGCAATGCCGCCGAAAAGTCGGCGGCATTGCTCTCAAAAAGGAACGAACTATTATGGCTCATTATGAACTCATCGTCATCGGCGCGGGCCCCGGCGGCTACGAAGCCGCGCTCCATGCGGCCAAGCTCGGCAAGAAGGTCGCCGTCGTCGAGAAGCGCGAAGCGGGCGGCACCTGCTTAAACCGCGGCTGCATCCCGACGAAAACGCTGCTGCACTCTTCTCAGATCTTCCACGACGCCAAGCACGGCGCACACGCCGGCATCCACACCGACGATATCTGCGCCGACATGACGGAGATTTTTGCCTACAAGCGCGAAATTTCGCAAAAGCTGTCCTCCGGCATTGAATCGCTTTTCAAGACCGCAAAGATCGACTTTCTGCGCGGCACGGCGCTCATCACCGCACCCGGTGCTGTCCGCGTGACGGATGCCGAGGGCGGTGCCAACGACTACACCTGCGACGATATTCTCATCGCCACCGGCTCCGTCCCGTCCCGCCCGCCGATTCCCGGACTTGAGTTCGCGATGACCTCCGACGAGCTGCTTGAGGGGTGCGACCACCTGTACCGCTCCATCGTCATCATCGGCGGCGGCGTCATCGGCATCGAGTTTGCGACGTTTTACGCAGACCTCGGCTGTGAAGTGACCGTCATCGAAGGCATGGACCGCCTGCTGCCCAACATGGACAAGGAGCTCGGCCAGAGCCTCGCGCTCATCCTCAAAAAGCAGGGCGTGAAGGTCTTCACGAACGCGATGGTCCAGAGCGTCGAGAAGACGGGTGAGGATATCGCCGTCAACTTCACCTGCAAGGAAAAGAGCGAGACCGTCTCCGGCGAGGCCGTGCTCTGCGCCATCGGCCGCCGCCCGTACTGCGACGGCCTGTTCGCGGATGGCATTTCTGTCGAGATGAACCGCCGCAGCATCGCCGTGAACGAGCGCTACGAGACGAGCATCCCCCACATCTACGCCATCGGCGACGTCTCGGCCAAAATTCAGCTCGCCCATGTGGCGACCGCGCAGGGCATCGCCTGCGTCGACCTGCTCTACGGAAGGGAAAATCACACATCCATGTCCGTCGTGCCGAGCTGCATCTACTGCCGTCCGGAGATCGCGGTCGTCGGCCTCACCGAGGCCGAGGCCAAGGAGGCGGGCATCCCCGTCAAGGTCGGCAAACACGTCATGTTCGACAACGCCAAGACGCTCATCGCCGACCCGGGCCGCTGCTTTATGAAGTTCGTCGCCCACGCCGAAACACGCGAGCTTCTCGGCGCGCAGCTCATGTGCAAGCATGCGAGCGACATGATCGGCGGCGTCTCGCAGGCGCTCGCCAACCACATGACGGCCGATCAATTCCTGCTGGCCATACGTCCGCACCCCTCGTTTGAAGAGGCGATGACCGCCGCGCTCGAGGACCTTGCGCAGAAGCTCGGCTGAAAGGCCGCGGATGAAGCTATCGGTCGCCTTTAGACGGGCGATACCGCTTTTATGCAAAATTTGCGTTGCAGCATACGATGGAGTATGCTACCCTTAAAGTGAAAAATTGCTCTGACGGGGAACGCTTCTTTGAAAGCGGCGCACCGAAAGCGTGCTAAGGGAGATGAGAATCATCCATGAAAAAGCTATTGCCCATCATTTTGACGCTGCTCCTAGTTTGCATTGCCGTGTCTTATGCCTCCGCCGCGAATGTGGTGGCTTCGCCGCAAAATCTGTCAGTCGACGGCGTCGATGCAGACTGTGACAAATACAACATCGACGGCAGCAACTATTTCAAGCTGCGCGATCTTGCGCAGCTTCTGAGCAAGACGGACAGCCGCTTTTCCGTTTCGTTCGATGAGCAAAGCAATGCGGTCACGGTCGTTTCCGGGAAGGAATATACCCCTGTCGGCGGCGAGCTTGCGCGCGGGCGGGATCAGTCCAAAACAGCCGTTGTCAGCAAGCAGTCCGTTTTGATCGACGGAAAGGCTGCGGACGGTCTTTCTGTCTACAACATCGGGGGAAACAACTATTTTAAGCTGCGCGACCTCGGCGATGCGCTCGGCTTTACTGTCGACTATGATGCCGACAGCAATACTGCCATCGTTTTGAGCAAGGGTTCCACAGCGGTCTACCAAAACGCATTTGAAAAACTGCTTAAGGACGTGAACGAGAAGCGCCGCGCCGATATGGCAAGGGAAGAGTCGTTCGACGGCTTTGAAGCATATTTACAGCATCACCGCGGCGAGGTCGAGATCACGCAGGCAGAGATCGACGGCCTGAAAAATCTGAACAATCCCGGCAAGGCGGTTCTTACGCGCGCGGAAGCGCTTGAGGATGTGGACCTGTTCTTCCGCGCGCTGCATTACTCCTACGGCGCTTACTACTATTTCGGTGAGGAGACGTTCCAAAAGGCGGAAGATGCCATCCGTGCAGAGCTTGCATCCTATCAGACGATCAAGTGGGACCAGCTCGTCTCGCTCATTTACTCGCACCTGCTTTTCGTTCGGGACGGACATTTCTCGATCGCCGGGCGGTATGAACCGGCCTTTGAGAAAAGCGTTCAGTATCTTTACTATTACAGCGGTCAAAGCTTTGGCAGGGATGAAAGTGGGTACTATCTGCTGGGGGAAAACGAGAAGTGGTACTATACCTCCTGCGGCAACGCGAATGTCGAAATGAAGCCGTATCTTGACGGCAGCGGCCGAGTGTGCTATTCCCTGCGTCAGTTCTGTCCCGCGACGGCTGTGCATACGGCAGACAGTATCACCCTGACCAAGGGCGCTGAGACCAAAACGGTTTCGGTCACATGGTCGCTGAGCCAGTCCTATCTGGAAGACGGTTCGCAGGTCCCGGATTATCATTATCTGAAATCAAACGGTATTGCCTTGATAACGATTCGCAGGTTTGACTGGAATTATGAGGAGACAATGGACGAGTTCGTCCGCACCGGTTCTGACCTTAAAAACGCGAAGCTCATCATCATTGATGCTCGCTCCAACAGCGGCGGCGATGAAGACTTTATCAAAAACTGGCTGAAAAGCTACACGGGAGAAGAACCCGAACAGAAAACGATTATCTCCAACTGGGGCACTGCCATGTTCGATAGGACCCAAGCCTACGCGGACCTGGGTGAAGAATTTGCCGCCTTCCGGACAGGCGATAAGGACTATGAGCTGTTTCAGGGAAAGCTGCTGGAAAACAGCACTCCGATTCTTCTTCTGACAGACAGCATGTCCGGCTCCGCCGGCGAGAGCATCGTGACCTATTGCAGGACACTTGACAACTGCCTTGTGATCGGCGGCCCGACGAGAGGCGCGCAGCTGGTCGGAAATGTGCGAGGCTGGACGCTTCCAAACTCCGGCATCGGCTTCCAGTTCGGTCAGTCGTTCCACTTCATCTACAATATGGAGAATGTAGACGGCAAAGGCTATGAGCCGGACCTCTGGTGCGATCCGAAGACCTCGTTGCAGGCGGTTTTGAGCATGGTGAGGCGCTATGACCTCGGCTCCGCCGAGGGCGTGGCCGCCCTGCGCGCGCAGCTGCCGAATATTCTGACCAAGTAGGCAGGCACTTCCCATTAAATGTCCCACAACGTAGGATGAGTAGAAAGAGAAGCATTCTACTGAACCTGTCTTATGGCAATATACCGCCGTCATCTGAACGAAAAAACGCTCCCGAGATCATCTTGATCTTGGGAGCGTTACTTTCTCTATTAAGGGCAACCCGACGGGCATCGTGCTCGACGGCGACGCGCTGAGCGAAGCGCAGATGCAGGCGATCGCAAAGCAGGCCGGTTTTTCGGAATGCGCGTTCGTCTGCCGTTCGGATAAGGCCGATCTGCGGCTGCGCTTTTTCATGCCGCTGCAGGAGACGGGACTGTGCGGTCACGCGACGGTCGCCTCGATCTGCGCGCTGATGGAGCAGGATGCGCGCTGGAGAGGGAAGAGTGAACTGCTGGTGGAAACGGCGTCCGGTGTGCTCCCCATCCGGTACCGCGCGGAGACGAATGAGGTCATGATGACGCAGGCCCCGGCGCAGTTCGCGCCGTTCGGCGGCGACCGCGAGGCGCTCATGGCGTCGATCGGCCTGCATGCGGAGGATCTGGACGAGAGTCTGCCGCTTGTCTACGGCAGCACCGGCGTGTGGACGCTGATCGTGCTCGTGCGGGACCTCGCGGCGTTCGAGCGGATGCAGCCGGACAACCAGCGCTTTCCCGCGGTGCTGACCGAGAACCCGTGCGCTTCGGTCCATCCGATCACGCGGGAGACGCGCCACAGCGAGGCGCAGATGCACGGGCGGCACTTTTCATCCGCGTTTGCCGGGACGGCGGAGGACCCCGTCACCGGCACGGCCAGCGGCGTGATGGGCGCTTACGCGCTCCGGTATCTCCAGCCCGACGCGGCGGCGGTCGATCTTGTTGTCGAGCAGGGGCAGGAGATCGGAAAGGACGGGATCGTCGGCGTGCACGCGGCGCGCGAGGGAGAGATCATCGCGGTGCAGATCTCCGGTACGGCGGTCAAAACAAAGGAAACCATGTGGAATTTGGAGGATTGAAGATGAAAAAAGTCATTGCCACGGCTGCGGCGCCGGCCGCGCTCGGCCCTTACAATCAGGCGATCGCCTACGGCGACCTGCTCTTCGTCAGCGGACAGACGGCCCGCTATCCCGCCGGCGTCACGGCGACGCGCCCGGAGAGCGCGGCGGAGCAGATGCGCGTCGCATTAAATAACGTGATGGAGATCCTGCACGCGGGCGGGAGCGACGCGGCGCACATCCTCAAAACGACGGTCTTTCTGACCGACATGGCGGACTTCGAGTCGGTCAACGCCGTGTACAAGGAGTTCATCTCCGAGCCGTTTCCGGCACGCACCTGCATCGCCGTCAAGGAGCTGCCCAAGGGCGCCAAGGCGGAGATCGAAGTGATCGCGGCCTGCAAAAAGGCGTAAACGTCCGCATGCAGGAAATGGATACAAAGAGAAAGGATCACCTGCCGAAGTTCGTCACGCTGGAGACCGCCGTGCAGGCGGTGCGGAGCGGCGACTGGGTGGACTACGGCTTCGGCGTGGGCTTTCCCGAGCTGCTCGACCACGCGCTCGCCGCGCGCAAGGGAGAGGTCAGGGACGTCAAGGTGCGCGGCGGGCTTGTCATCCGCCCGCGCATCGAGATCGTCGAGAGCGACCCCGAGCAGGAGAGCTTTACCTACTATAGCTGGCACATCGGCGACTATGAGCGCAAGCTGCAAACGCGCGGGCTGGTGAAGTTCCTGCCCGTCATGCTGCGCTCGCTGCCGTATCTCTACCGCGATAAGCACATCCGCTGCGGCGTGGCCTTTGTCCCCGTCTCGCGGCCGGATGAGGACGGTTACTGCGGCCTTGGCATTTCGAATTACGCCTGGCGCACGATTTTTGAGAGTGCCCGCACGGTCATCTTCGAGATCAATGAGCACTACCCGCGCTTGCAGGGCGTGGACGGTTCGCACCGTGTCCACCTCTCCGAGGCGGACTATGTGGTCGAGGGTGTGCATGAGCTGCTGCCGATGCGCTCCTACCGTGCGCCGAGTGAGACGGACGTTGCCATCGCCAAGCTCGTGGTCGAGCAGATCCCGGACGGCGCGGGCACCCGCCAGCTCTCCGGCATCGGCGGGCAGATGGACTTCCTCGAAGGGGCCTACCGCTCGCGGGGCCGCAAGGGCTTCATCTGCATCAACGCCTCCCGCGTGACCAAGGACGGCGAGCGCAAGAGCAACATCGTCGCCGCGATCCCCTCCGGCAGCACGGTCTCCGCGCCGCGCACGATGATCCAGCACGTCGCGACGGAGTGCGGCATCGCCGTGCTCTCCGGCAAGAGCCTGCGCGAGCGCGCGGAGGCGATGGCCGCCATCGCGCACCCGGATTTCCGCGAGAAACTGATGAAATACGCAAGGGAGAACTTCCGGTAAAAAAACGATCTCTCCCGCGCACTGCCATGGCGGCAGTGCGCGGGAGAGATTTTCTGCTTATGAACCGTGCGTACGGCTCAGTATTTGGAGAATGCGCGCCAAATGCCCTGCTTTTCCGCCTGCGCGATCAGCTTGTCGCGGAAGATGGGATTGGCGATGCCGATGAGGGCTTCGGCTCTCTGCCAGGTCGTCATGCCTTTGAGGTTGACGGCACCGTACTCCGTCACGACATACATGGTGTTGGGGCGCGCCTCGGTCACGGCCGTTCCCTGCGCGAGCGAGGGGACGATGCGGCTGTGCGACGTACCGTTTTTGTCGACGTAGGTCGATGAGCAGCAGATGAAGCTCTTACCGCCGCGGGAGAGGTAGGCGCCGAGCACGAAGTCCTGCTGGCCGCCGGCGCCGCTGATCTGGCGGAACCCGCTGCTCTCCGCGCTGACCTGCCCGTACAGATCGACCTCGACGGCGCCGCAGATCGAGGCGAAGTTGTCGATCGCGGCGATCGTGCGGATGTCGTTGACGTAGTCGATGGGCGCGGTCATGCACTCGCGGTTGTCGTTGAGGAAATCGTACACCCGCTGCGAGCCCGCGGCAAAGGAGTAGACCTGACGGCCCTTATCGATGTTCTTATATTTTCCGGTAATCTTGCCGGCAAGCGACATGTCCACAAATGCGTCCACATACATTTCGCTGTTTACGCCGAAGTCCTTGAGGTCGCTTTGGGCGATGAGCGTGCCGACGGCATTGGGCATAGCGCCGATGCCGAGCTGCAGACACTCGCCGCCGCGCAGGTGCGAGACCACATGAGCGGCCACGGCTTCATCGACCGCGGTGGAGGGCTTGGCCAGAAGCTCGACCATGGGGGAGTCATCCTCCACGATGAAGTCCACGTCGCGGATGTTGACGCACTCCTCGTGTCCGCCCAGACAGCGCGGGAGGTTCGGGTTGACCTCGACGATGACGCGGCGGCTGTTCTCAACGACGGCCGCCATGTGGCTGCAGCTGGGGCCGAAGTTGAAGTTGCCGTGCTCGTCCATCGGCGTGACGCGGAACATCGCCACGGCGTTCGGTTCAAGGTTTTCGCGGTAGAAGCGCGGCAGCTCCGAGTAGCGCAGCGGCGCGTAGTAGCACATGCCGAGCTTCTGCATTTTGCGCTCGTCGCCCATCATCGCCCAGCTGTTCCAGCAGAAGTGCTGCGCGGCGTCCGGGATCTTGGCGATCTCCGGCAGCCAGAGCGCGTTCATGCCGCGGATCTTGACGTCGTGGAGCTCCGCGCCGCGCTGTGCGAGCGCGCGGTCGAGCGCGACGGGATGCCCGGCGCAGACGCCGTAGTCCACCCAGTCGCCGCTCTGGATGCATTGAACGGCCTGCTGCGGCGTCGTGAGCTTTTTCTGGTATTCTTCGTATACGTTCATAGGCTTGCTCCTCTGATTCAATGGACACAGCCGCCAGCAACAGCAGATTTTCACTGTTTCGCTGACGGCTGTGTTGTTTGCGCTGCCGGAGGGGGCTTCCTCAGGCACGCGGATCGTTTTTCTTTTTCCGTCGCTGCCAGCGTGTCAGAAAGATGCCGGCGAGGACCGAGCACAGCATGGCAAGCGCTGTGCCGGCACCCTTATGAAGCGGAAAGACGTAATAGAGTGAAGCCCATATTCCGCACACACTGGCGACGCAGCCGGTCAGGATCTTCCGCTGTGCGCTGTCTGTGCCGCTTTTTCCCCAATCGCTTCGCATGGCCTTTCCTCCTCAGTGTTTTTGTCAGTATAACAGGAAATCCGGAAAAAGAAAATACATTATTTTTTCATCGTCTGGTTGGCGATTTGTCCGGTGGGCAGGTCGCGGATGAGATCCTTGGACTTTCCGGCGCGCAGCAGATAGCTGTCCGTCGGGTGGTCGATGATCTGCACGACGCGGCGGCTGATCGCCATCGCCTGATCGAGATCGATCCCGGTCTTGACGCCCATTTCGTCGCACATGTGCAGCACGTCCTCGGTCGCCACGTTTCCGGCCGCGCCGGGGACGAACGGGCAGCCGCCCACACCGGCGAACGCGCTGTCATAGCGCGTGAAGCCGGCCTGCATGCCAGCGAGGATGTTGGCGATGCCCAGTCCGCGCGTGTTGTGGAAGTGAAGCCACCACGTCACCTGTGGGTAGGCCTTGGCCATCTCCGTGCAGATCGAGTAGACCTGCGTCGGGTAGGCCTGACCGGAGGCGTCGGAGAGCGAGATCTCATGGATGCCGACGGCAAGGTAGGCGTTCACGATCTCCTTGACGTCGGAGAGCGGGATCTCACGGTCCCACGGCGAACCGAACGCCATGGAGATCGAACCGGAGATCTCAATGCCGGCGCTTCGGGCCGCGTCCACGCAGGCGCCGAAGCCGGCGACGGATTCGGCGGGCGTGCGGTTGAGATTAGCAAGGTTGTGCGCCTTGCTCGCGGAAACGTTCAGCTTGACCTTTTTGCAGCCGCAGGCCGCAGCGCGCTCCACGCCCTTGAGGTTTGCAATCAGCGCGCGGTATTCCACGCCCTCGCGGCGCAGCAGGGTGGTAAAGACCTCGTCCGTGTCCGCCATCTGCGGCACGGCTTTCGGGCTCATGAACGAGCCGACCTCGATGACGGGAAAGCCCGCGTCCGCGGCGGCTTCGATCAGCTCCTGCTTTTCCTGCACGGTGAGGATGCGGCGCTCATTTTGCAGGCCGTCCCGCGGGCCGACCTCGCAGAGGGTGATGTGATCGACAAGATTCAATGCCATATTTTCTCGCCTCGCTTAGTGCATCATGTCCGGGATCAGGGTGATGAGCTGCGGGAACACCATCAGGATACCGATATCGACCATGGCCATGAGGACGAAGGGCGCGATGTTCTTGATGATGCCCTCGACCTTGGCGTGGGAGGAGTTGGCCGCGACGTAGAGGCACACGCCGACCGGCGGGGTCAGGTTGCCGATAGCAATGTTGCAGATAACAGTAACGCCAAACGCGATCTCGTTGATGCCGGCAGCCTGCACGATGGGAAGCAGAACGGGAATGAACATGATTTGCATGGCCGTGCCCTCAAGGAAGAAGCCGCCGATGAAAAATACAAGGTTTACGATGAACATGACCCAGAGCTGGTTGTGGACGGAGTTGCCGAAAAGGGAAATGATGACGTCCTGGAAGTTGTTGCTCTGCATGATCCAGGCGAACAGGCTGGAGGTGCCAATGATGAACATGACGTTGGAAGCGCTGATGACGCTGTCCACAAACAGTTCCGGAAGGTCCTTGAGGGACATGGAACGGTAGATGAATAGGGCAACAATTAATGTGTAGGCAACCGCCGCGATGGCGGATTCAGTTGCCGTCACAATGCCGGTGAGAATACCGCCAACGATGATGACCGGTGCGAGAATGGGCAGCAGCGCATGAAAGAACGTGCGGCCGATCTCGCGCAGAGAAAGACGGATTTTGTGATCCTTGTCATAGCCGCGGATGTGGCATGTCACGCCGCAGATGATCATAAAGCTCAGGCCGATCATGCAGCCGGGGATGATGCCGCCGAGGAAGAGCTTGCCGACGGAGATGCCGGTGATGCTCGCCAGAACGATCATGGGCATGCTGGGCGGGATGATGATGCCGAGCGTGCCGGAGCTGGCCATCAGGGCGGCGGAAAACTCGCGGTCATAGCCGCTGCGCTCCATGGAGGGGACCATGATCGAGCTGAGCGCCGCCGTATCGGCGGGCGCGGAGCCGGAAATGCCGCCCATCAGAATACCAGTGAGAACGCCAACATAGCACAGCCCTCCGCGCAGCCAACCGACGAGAGAATTGGCAAAGTCGATAAGCTTCTGAGTGATGCCGCTACGTTCCATGATGGAACCGACGAGCATGAAAAACGGAATACCCATCAGAGTGACGCTGTTGACACCGTTGAAAATGCGCTGGGCGGCGATCATCAGAGGAACTTCCCCCTGTAAAATCAACTCAGCCACTGCGGCCAGACCCAGAGCGACGGCGATGGGCGTACCAAGGAAGATCGCCAGAGCCAAAAACAGGACGATCATGAAAATGAGCAGAGACGATACAGTCATTTGGCGCTGTCCTCCTTATCTTCGGGTTTTACAAAGTAGTCTTCAATGATGCGGGCAAAGCAGTAGAACGTGCTGAAGATCGCGCCGATGGGCACGCACAGGTACACGATGCCGTACGGGATGCCCATGATGGGGGAGAACATCTTCATGCTCTTGCCCGCGTAGCGGAAACCGTAAATGGCAAGAATGATGAAGAGCACAAGCGTGAGGACATCGCTGATGAAATAGGCGGCTTTCTTTACCTTTGCCGGGTAGAGGCCGACGACGAATTCCACGCCCAGATGCTTTTTATAGTGCACGCCGATGGCGATGCCCATGAACATCATCCAGGTGAAGATGTAGCGGCTGATCTCTTCGATCCAGGCGATGCTGCCACCGAGCAGGTTTCTCGAAATGACGTTGATGAGGAGGATCGTGAGCAAAACCGTAAAGGTAAATGCCGCAAAGAGGTAGAATCCCTTGAAGATTGCATTGCACAGCTTCTGCAGTGCTTTGTTGAAAGAATTCATGGCAGGGCTCCTTTCGAAAGTTCTTGAGTGCTGGAAAGGGAAACTGCGGGCGTCTCGCGTGAGACGCCCGCAGCGTCAAAGGGGTGCTTGCTTAGTAAGGATAGTTCTTGATCTGGTCGATCAGGTCGGCACCATAGGTGTCGGAGAACTGGTCGTACACGCTCGCCGTGGCATCGCGCCAGGCCTGCTTGTCGGGGTTCTCGTTGATGATCATGCCCTGCTCTTCGAGGTACTTGATCTGCTCAGCCTGAGAGCTGCGGATCGCGTCCTTCTCCACGATGCCGGCGTCCTTGGCCGCCTGCATGACGATCTCCTGATCCTCAGCGGTGAGCTTTTCCCAAACGTCGCCGTTGATCATCAGCGCCATGACGGTGTAGATGTGGCCGTCGAGCACCATGTACTTCTGGACTTCGAAGAAGTTATCGGCCACGAACGCGAACACGGGGCCCTCCTGACCGTCAACGGTCTTGTTGGAGCAGGCGAGGTAGAGCTCGTTGTAGCTCAGCGTGGAGGTGGAGGCGCCGAGAGCCGCCGCGGTAGCCGCCTAGATCGGGTTATCAGGAATACGGATAAGCATACCCTTCATATCCTCGGGGCCGTTGATCTCGTGGAGGTTAGTGGAGTAGTTGCGGAAACCGGAATCCCAATAATCGAGAATCATAACGTGCTGGCTGTCCCAGATTTTGTCACGGAAGAGCTGGCCAGGCTCGCCGCTGAATACTGCGTCGACGTGGTCATTGTTCTCAAAGAGATAGGGCAGGGAGAACACATTGAAGGTGGATTCGAGCTTTGCGACAGAGCTGGAGCCGAGCAGGCCGGAGTCGACCGTGCCCATCGTCAGGCCCTCGGCCATCTCGCCCTCGGAGCCGAGCGCGCCGTCGGTAAAGATGTCGATCTGAACAGCGCCCTTGGTGTTCTCTTCCACCAGACGCTCAAACTCGGCAAGACCGGTATAGAAGAAAGAGTTCTTGTTGTGGCCCGTGCCGACCTTGATCGTCACGTAGGTGTCGCGGGTGCCGTCCTCATTGACGGTGTTGGACTGGTCGCCGTTGGGGGTGGCTTCCTTCGCGCCGCACGCTGCAAGAGACAGTACCATAACGGCGGAAAGCAGGATGCTCAGGAACTTTTTCATGGTAGTAACTCCTTTTTTAATCTTTTTATAGTGGACGGATCGAAAGGGGAGTGCTTACTTTTTGATGTTCAGTGCGGCGTCGACGATATCGGTCGTGTCGATGCCCATGCACTTGCGCAGATAGGCGCGGTCGCCGACCTCACCGAAGCGGTCCTGAATGCCGAGACGGTGCATCTTGCAGGGGCACTGCTCAGCGAGCACCTCGGCGACGGCGCTGCCGAGGCCGCCGATGACGGAGTGGTTCTCGACCGTGATGATCGCGCCGGTCTCCTTGGCCGCGCGGACAACGGTGTCCGCGTCGATGGGCTTGATGGTGTGCATGTTGATAACGCGCGCCTGCACGCCCTGATTGGCCAGGACCTCCGCGGCCTCAAGGCACTGCGTGAGCATCACGCCGGAGGAGATGATCGTCACGTCCTTACCCTCACGCAGGGTGTCGGCCTTGCCGAGCACGAACTTGTAGTCCACGCCGTAATACGGCTCGATGCCGGCGCGGTCATAGCGCAGGTAGACGGGGCCCTCCAGCTTGATGAGCTCGGGCAGCATCTGGCGAAGCTGCACGCCGTCGAACGGCTCCACGATCGTCATGTTGGCGACGGGGCGGAACACGCCGATGTCCTCATAGCCCTGATGCGTGCCGCCGTTGACCTCGGCCTGAATGCCGGGGGAGACGCCAACGAGCACGGCGTTGAGCTTGCTGTACGCAAGGGAGATCGTCACCTGATCGACGACGCGGCGGCTCATGAACGGGCCAAAGGACTGGGTGAACGGCTTTTTGCCGCTCACGGCAAGTCCGGCTGCCACGCCGACCATGTTGGCCTCGGCGATGCCGACGTCAAAGCTGCGCTCGGGGAATGCCTTGTCGAAATCCTGTGTCGCCGTATACTTGCGGGAGTCGGAATTGACCAGACAGATCCGGTCATCAGCGCTGGCCATCTCGATCAGAGTGTCGCAAAACACTTTCTTCAAATCTTCTTTTGCCATACCTTTTTCTGACCTCCCTTACTCTTTGTCAATGTCGTTGAGCGCTTCGGCGAGATCGTCGGCGCTCACGGAGAGCGAATGGCTCATCGTCGTGCCCTCAATCCGCTTCCAGCCCTTGCCCTTGACCGTGTGCATCACGATCATGTTGGGCTTGTCCGTGCACGTCTTTGCGGCTTCGACGGCATCGTAGATTGCCTGCACGTCGTGGCCGTTGACCTCCTGCACGTTCCAGCCGAACGCGCGCCACTTCTCGCCTGCGTCGAGCAGGGAGTTGACCTCGTCGACCGACGCGTCGATCTGCTGCCCGTTGAGGTCAAGGAAGCAGGTCAGCGAGCCGAGCTTCATCTGAGCAGCATACATGCCGGCTTCCCAGATCTGCCCTTCCTGGCTTTCGCCATCACCGATGATGCAGTAGACGCGGGCACCGTTGCCGTCGATCCGGTCAGCGAGCGCCATGCCGACGGCGGCGGACAGGCCCTGACCGAGGGAACCGGTCGTCATGTCGATGCCGGGGGTGAGCAGGCGGTCGCAGTGGCTGGGAAGCATCGTGCCGGGCTTATTGAGCGTATAGATCTCTTTCATGTCGAAAAAGCCCTTGAGCGCGAGGATCGCGTACAGACCCGGGCCGCCGTGACCCTTGGAGAGGACCAGACGGTCGCGGCCGGCCATTTTGGGGTTCGCGGGATCGATGTTCATCTCTTCATAGTAGAGGACCGTCAGTGCGTCAACGATATCCAGTGCGCCGCCGACGTGGCCCTTGCCAAGGCTTGCGATGCACTTCATGGTGACCCGGCGGGCCTCCTTGGCGATATCGTTCAGTTCTTGAACGCTGTGTTTCATGGAATTGCTCCTTTCCTGAAATTACTCGACGTCCATGCCATCCTTATAGAAGTCACCAAACAGCTCCTGCAGAGAGGGCATGTCCTCGGGGATCGGACGAGCGACCCAGGTGGTGTTCATGTAGTGCTTGAGCGCGATGTTCTCGGAGACGATGTTGCCGCCCCAAGTGCCGCAGCCCATGGAGGACGTCGGGGGCATGCCGTTGGTCGCGCTGCCCGCGTTGCCCTTGTTGTTGGGCTGACGGACCATGATGCGGGACACGGGAGCCATCATGGCGAGACGATGGATGTGATCGTCATCGAACGAGTAGATGCCGCAGGAGTGGCCCTTGCCGCCGACCTCATAGATGGCGCGCACCATGTCGAGCGCGTTCTCGAACTCGCCGTCGTACTTAAACAGCGCCATGAGGGTGGTCAGCTTCTCGCTGGAGAAGAGGTGCTCCTTGCCAATGTTCTCGCGGCCGCCGCCGGTGACAGCAATGAACTTGCGGTCCGCGGGGATCTCGAAGCCGGCTTTCTCGGCGAGCTTCTGGGGCGCGATGGCGACTGTGTCGGGCAGACGGTGGCCGGTCTCATCCCACATCACGAGCTTGAGCTTCTCAGCCTCGTCCGCGTTGGCGATGTAAGCGCCTTCCTTGACCAGAGCCTTGACGAAATCGTCATAGACGGAGGCGTGGCAGACGATGTTGCCGTCGCAGGAGCAGCCGGAACCGAAGTCGGAGGTCTTGGAGATGCGGCAGTTCATGGCGACCTCAGCGATACGCTCGGGCGTGTTCGCCGTCTCATCGATGACCTCGGTGGCGTTGCCGGCGCCGGAACCGAACGCGGGCGTACCGGAGGAGTAAGCGGACTTGACCATCGGGCGGCCGCCGGTGGCGATGACGAGGTTCGCGCGCTTCATCAGCTCCTGCGAAACGGAGATGCTCGGCTCTTCGATCACCTGGAAGATGTCGGCGGGCGCGCCCTCCTTGACCAGAGCCTCACGCATGAGGTTTACGCACTTGGTCGTGACCTTCTTGGCGCGCGGATGGGGGGAGAAGATGACGACGTCGCGGGCCTTGACGGCGTAGATGCCCTGACCGGCCGGCGTCAGGCAGGGGTTCGTGGTGGGAACGAGGGATGCGATTACGCCGACAGGCTTGGCGTACTTCACAAGGCCCTTTTCCTTATTCTCTTCAATGATGCCGACGCTGGGCTGACGCAGGCAGTCGCGCAGGATCAGCTTGAGCTTGTTGCGCTTGTTGCGCTTGCTCACCTTGTCGCCGAGGTGGGTCTCATCGACCGCCTCGTCGCAGAGAGGCGCCCAGACCTTGAGATCGTAAAGGGCCGCAGCGACCGCCTGTGCCAGACGGTCCACACGAGCCTGATCGTAAGTCTCGATGATCGCGGCAGCCTTCTGTGCACGGGCGACCATTTCCTCGATCATTTCGATCTGCTCTTGAGTAACTTCCTTAGCCATAATGATACCAAACTCCTTTTCGTTGTTTTGACCAAAGTTCTTTTGGGTTGTTGGCATTACCTTAACATTCTGACCAGGGATAGTCCAATACTGGATTCTGATGAAGTCCATAGCGTTTTCTCTATCTTTTTGTCGAAGCGTGTGATACTGCCTTGACTTTTAAAAAAGAAGTGGTTAGACTATTAAAAAAGAGTTAACGTACAGAGCCATGCGGGAAAGGGGAAACATACCAATGACGCTGCTGCAGCTGCAATATTTCACAGTCCTGTCGGAAACGCTGCACTATACGCGCGCTTCGGAGAAGCTGCACATTTCACAGCCGAGCCTGAGCTACGCGATCGGCGAATTGGAAAAGGAGCTGGGCGTGAAGCTCTTCCAGAAAGAGAACCGCAAGGTCGCGCTCACGGCCTACGGGCAGCAGTTCCTCTCGTATGTGGAAAAGTCCCTCGCGCTGCTCAGCGAGGGCGAGCAGGTGATCCGGCAGATGGCGGAGAACGCGCCGCAGATCGTGAATTTCGGCTATTTCCACAGTGTGTCCGTGCCGCTCGTCCCCTCCATTGTGGACGGCTTTTTCCATCAGAAGCAGGCCAACAAGATCCGTTTCCAGTTCGCGGAGCTCTCCTCCTACGATGTGCTCAGCCGCATACAGGACGGCACGCTGGATCTCGGTCTCTCCCTCCACCGCGCCGACTGGGCGGAGTCGATCGGTATCATGCGCCAACCGCTGTATCTAGCGGTCCCGGCAGAGCATCGCTTTGCCGAGCGCACATCGATCTCGTTTATTGAATTTGCCAAGGAACCGCAGATCATGATCGAGCGCAGCACGAATATCCGCTCAAATATCGAGCAGCTGTACGCGCGGAACAACATCGTGCCCAACATCGTCTTTGAGGTGCGCGAGTGCAACAGCGCCATCCAGTACGTCGCGCTGGGCTTCGGCGTGTCGATCATGCCGTGGGTGCCGGCGATGGAGACAAACCGCATCAAGATCATCCCGATCTCCGAGCGGGACGAGGAATTCGTGCGCACCGTTTACCTCACCTATCACAAAACGCGCCCCCTTTCGCCCTCGGCGCAGGAGGTGTGCGACTACATCATTAAGAATTACGCGCTCTGACACGCGGAGAGAAGAACCGGACGCCTGCACGCCGCAGGCGTCCGGTTCGTGCGTATGCTGTTTTGTCAGGGGAGCTGCGCGGCGGTCTCCTGCGCGGGGAGGTCGTCCACGCTGCCGTCCACCCAGCTGCGGGAGAACTGGACGATCGTGTCCACGAGCGGGGAACTGCTATCCTGCCGCCAGGCGATGCCGACCTCCTTGATGATCGGCTCGATGATCTTCACCTCGGCGATGTTGTCGATGCGGTGGTGCTCGAACTCCTCGGTCGGCAGGAACGCAAGACCGAGTCCTCCCTGCACCATGTAGAGCCCGATGGTGGGATTTTCGGAGTGGCAGACGATGTGCGGCTCAAAGCCGGCGTTCCGGCAGGCGTTGCGGCAGAGCTCAAAGGCAACCTGGCCGGTCTGGTGGAAGATGAAGCGCTCGTTTTTCAGCTCCCGCAGGCTGACGTATTCCCGTCGGGAAAGCGGATGCGTTTTCGGAACGGCCAGCGAGTAGCGGTCCTCGCCGAGTTTGTGGAACTGCAGCGTCGAGGGCAGACGCGAGACCGGGCGGTTCATGAAAGCGACGTCGAGCGAGTGCTCGTTGAGCTGCTTGATGAGGTCGTAGGTGCCGCTCTGGACAATGTTCATGTCGATGCCGGGGTAGCGCGTGAAAAAGGTCGAGAGCATCCCGCCGAAGTTGATGCATTGCAGGCTCGTGATGACCCCGACGTTGAGCTTGCCCTTGCGCAACCCGGCGAAGCGGTTCATCTCCGCCTGCAAAGCGCTCACGCTCTGCAGGATCTCCTTGGCGCGCAGGACGAATTCCTTTCCCGGCTCCGTGAGTGTGACGGTGTGCGCGTTGCGCACGAACAGCGTTACGCCCAGTTCCTTTTCCAGCTTGGCGATCTGCTGCGACAGAGCCGGCTGGCCGATGTAGCAGGCCTGCGCGGCCAGAGAGAATTTCCGGTATTCCGCCACCGCCAGTACATATTGCAGCGTAAAAAGTTCCATGGATTGCACTTCCCTTGTGACTTGCGGCAGTCTCCGCTGCCGCTTTTTTCATCCAGTATCACCGAAAGCGGAGCGCCTGTCAATCCTCTTTTTCTATCATTGGTTTAAATGATAATAAAAGAATTTCAAATGAATTGGACTTATTTGAAACGTTTTGGTAACGTTAGGGACAGAAAGTGAAACCTGCCCTGTGAGCCTTTTTGCACGCGGCTGCGGGGCGGCGACGCGCGAAACCGGAACGGAAAGGACGATAGGTTTGACAAATTTCTACTTCACTGAAAAGGATGTCGAGCGCCTGGAGGAACAGGCGGTCCAGCTCCGAAGAGATATCGTCGAGATGATCCACGCGGCCAAGGCGGGACACCCCGGCGGTTCACTCTCCGCGGTGGACATGATCACCGCGCTCTACTTTCACGTCATGCGGATCGACCCGCAGAACCCGCGGTGGGAGGATCGCGACCGCTTTGTGCTCTCCAAGGGCCACGCCTGCCCGGCGCTGTATGCGGCGCTGGCGCGCCGGGGGTTCTTCGACCCCAAGCATCTCACCACCCTGCGCCAGTACCACTCCATTCTGCAGGGGCACCCGGATATGAACAAGACACCCGGCATTGACATCAGCAGCGGCTCGCTGGGCAACGGCCTTGCGATCGGCGTGGGCATGGCCATGTCGGGGCGACTGCACCATCAGGACTATATGACCTACGTTATGCTCGGCGACGGCGAGGTGCAGGAGGGCATGGTGTGGGAGGCCGCAATGGCGGCGCACCACCATGATCTGGGCAACCTCGTTGCCATCGTGGACTGCAACGGCGTGCAGATCAACGGCTGGGTCAATGAGATCATGACCGTCGAGCCGCTCGCGGACAAGTGGCGCGCCTTTGGCTGGAACGTTGTGGAGGTCAACGGGCACAACATGAAAGACCTCCTCACGGTGCTGCATACGGCAAAGACCATGCGCCACCCGACGGTGATCCTGATGCGCACGGTCAAAGGAAGAGGCGTTTCGTTCATGGAGGACGACTGCAAATGGCACGGCAATTCGCCAAGCGACGAAGAATTGGTTCAGGCGATCCTTGAGATTGGGGAAGGCGGTGTGGTTTAATGAGTAAGACCCTTGCAACGAGAATGGCGTTCGGCGACGAGCTGTTGAAGATCGCCGAGACCAACCCGGACTTTGTTGTCTGCAACGCGGACACAAAGACCTGCGGACTGGAAAAGTTCGGCAAGCGCTTTCCGGAGCGCGAGTTTTCGTTCGGCATCGCCGAGCAGGATCTTGTCGGCGGCGCGGCCGGTCTGGCCGCGTGCGGAAACAAGGTGTTCCTTGCGACGTTTGCGACCTTTGCCTCCATGCGCGCCTGCGAGCAGGTGCGGACCTTTGTCTGCTACCCCAAGCTGAACGTCAGCATCATCGGCACGCACACCGGCCTGCAGGTCGGCGGCGACGGCGCGACGCATGCGGCGATCGAGGATGTGGCCATTCTGCGCGCATTCCCCAATATGACGATCGTGCAGCCGGCGGATGCCGTGGCGGCGCGGGCGCTGGCGCATGCCGCCGTGGAGTTTACCGGCCCGCTCTACATCCGTCTGCACCGCAATCCCGTCGCGGACGTATACGACCCGGAGAGCTATCGCTTCGAGCTGGGCAAGGCCCACACAGTGCTTGACTACGGCACCGACCTGACGATGATCGTCTCCGGCATTCTCCTCAAAAAGGCGATCGACGCCGCGGCGATCCTGCGCGAAAAGGGAATCGGCGCCCGCGTTCTCGATATGGCGACCATCAAGCCGCTCGACCGTGAGGCCGTTTTGACGGCGGCACAGGAGACCGGCGCGATCCTGACCGTCGAGGATCACACCGTGCTCGGCGGACTCGGCTCCGCTGTTGCGGAAGTCGTCGTGCAGGAGCATCCCGTGCCGATGGCACTCGTCGGCATTCAGGACCGCTTCGGCGAGTCCGGAGACCCGGAGCTGATCTACCGGGATCACGGCATGGATGTGGATTCCATCGTGGCAAAGGCCGTGGCGCTCGTGGCCCGAAAATAAAGGAAATAGGTACAAATAGATACAAACCGATAAAAAGAAAGGATCGATGATTATGGCAGCTCCTCATGTGTGTATCCTGCAGACCAGCTTTGCGAAGCGGGAGGATACGATCGCGTTTCTGAAAGAAAAGGTACCCGGCGTGCGCGTCGCGTTCATTACGGACAGTACGCTCCTCGATGATGTGCGGAAAAACGGCGGCCCGACGCAGGCGGTGATTGACCGGATGACGCTGTATGCCAAGGCGGCGGAGATCTCCGGCGCGGATCTGATCGTGAACTCCTGCTCGACCGTGGGCGAGGTGGCGGATATCTACGCCAAGGAAGTGCACATCCCCGTCATGAAGGTCGACCTGCCCATGGCGCAGGAGGCCGTGCAGCTGGGCACGAAGATCGCCATCATCGCAACGGTGGAGACGACGCTCGGCCCCAGCCAGCGCCTGATCGAGAAGATCGGCCGGGAGCAGGGCAAGGAGATGCACTGCTCGCAGTTCCTTGAGAACGGCGCGTGGGACGCGCTCCAGAGCGGGCATCCGGAAGAGCACAACCGTATCCTGATGGAGAGCATCCGCAAGCTTGACCGCGGCGGTTACGATGCTATCGTGATGGCGCAGGTCTCCATGCGCGCGCTCCTGCCGGAACTCGGCGACGTGAAAACGCCGATGCTCTGCAGCTTTTACTCCGGCTACGGCGCCATCGCCGACCGTCTCAACGAGATCGCAAAAGAGAAAAAGGCATAATAGACCGGACGGACGCATTGAGCGCAGCCGGCGAAAAGCAGGACGAAAGAGAAGAGCGAGCCAGTATGAACTGCACCCCACATGTTAGACAGTATGATATACTACCTAACAAGTGGGGTGTTTGCTGCAACGCTGCCCTGAATAGTTGTTGACGCTTCCAGCGCTGTTGTGCCGGTGATCCCCATCTCAGTCTGAACGACGTGAATTGCATCTACAATGTCGGCGTAACTGGAAATGTCGTATTTAATGCCAGAAAGCTTTTCTGCATCAATTAAAAGGCGCTGCATTTCCTCCTTTGTGCCGCCGCATCCGTGTCGTTGTCCATCGATTGCAGCAGCGACGCGGAAAACGCCGTCACGGTGGTCATGTACTCGTTCGCGCTCATGCCTGCCGTCTGGTATGCGTTCTGCGCGTACTGCATCACGGTATAGGCGTATATGAGGATACGCCAAAAACCGCGACTTCGGATCGTTGGGTTTCTCTGCCAACGGAAACGATGCAGCTCCTTCGGCAATACCGGGCATGGCAGAACGCGGAGCGGCTGCGGCTGGGTGAGTATTACCGAGAACAGGGCTTTTTGTTTGCTCAAGATGACGGAAAGCCAATACACCCGGACAGTGTGACGGGCTGGATGAGCAAATTCAGCAAACGCCGCGGCCTGCCGCACATCAATCCGCACGCATTCCGCCACACGATGGCGTCCATCCTCTATTTCAACAGTGCGGATAGTGTGTCGATCTCAAAGCGGTTAGGCCATGCGCAAGTCAGCACAACAGCGAACATCTATGCGCATGTGATGGAGAGCGCCGACCGGAAAAACGCTGACATTTTAGCTGACGTGTTTTTGAAAAAGGCTTGAATTTTCAAAGCGAGTTGAACTAAAGTTGAATTATTTCTTCTCGTCACAGATAGAATATCTTATTAAAGTTGCAAAAACAGCCGTTTTCTTTACGAAAACGGCTGTTTTTCTGGTTGCGGAGGCAGGACTCGAACCTACGGCCTCCGGGTTATGAGGCAGTCTCAAGGGCAAATCGGAGTCATTTCGGCTCCGATTTGTGCTTTTTGCCATCATTCGTTCGGCGGATTTTCCATTGTTTCCGTCCGGCCCTGCCCGTTTTTTTCGTGTTCTGGGTCAAAACTGGGTCAAAGAGGATTTTGTAATTACAAACTGAAACGGTCAAGCTTTTGGCTTAGAGTATTTCCAAGTTACAAATGCAGAAACTCACGATTATAAGCGGTCTTTTGAAAAGCGCCGGCGCTTTCAGCGCCGGAGCTTTTCTTGCATATGTGTTCAATCTAAAGGCGGGTATCGAGGTCTGCTCAACTGCCCTCCGTGTTCTCCAGCGGGAAGGTCACGCTCCAATTACCCTCCACAGGCCCAGCGGACGTGACGAACGTCCCGTACAGCACGTAAGTGCCAAGGGCGTCGGCCTCAATGCCGGTGAAGATATAGTCCTCGTAGCTGCCTGCTCGCTTGCTGTCGAAAAAGGCCGCAGACCCGTCGCAGTCAATTTGCTCGCCGGTCTCCCGATCTACCAGAGAGATAGAGCCGTGGTTGTCCGTTTTGAGGATGTCCGCGTAATACACCTGCACATGGAGCCGTCCGTCCGCGTAGCCGATCCCTGTCAGGGCCACGCCGTCCACGGGAGCGGCGATCTCACCGGCTGGCTTCAGCACCGTGACCTCTTTACCGCCGTCGGAGCCGAACAGGTTCCCGCTCAGGCCCCGGGGCTGGACCGTCTGTACGGCAGAGGTCAGGTGGTCATTCAGGGCCACGCCGTCCAAAATGCCCTCCCAGCTTTTCTTGCCGCTCAACAGCTTTTGAACGGAAAACGTCAGTTTCTCACCCTCGATGCTCTGCCGGTCCCACTGCTCAAGGGTCACAAGAAATGTGGCGGTGTGGGTGTCCGGGTCGTAGTTGGCCAGCTTACAGTGGCCTGTGCAGTCAAAGGGCGTGTGGAGCCGGTAGCTGTCGAACAGGTCTACTGTTTCATCGAAGTTCGTTCCTGTCAGATCCTGCATGGAGAGATAGATCTCGGCGGTATTCTCGTGGATGTAGGCCGCCGTCACCTCCATGCGGATGCCGTTGTCTTCACAGGACCGCTGCACCGGCTTGAAGAACTGGGCCGTGGCAGGGGTGACGGCATACAGCAGCTCGTAAAACGACGGGCTGAAGGCTGCCATGGCAGGGATGGCCAGCCCGCAGATCAGGCAAAGGCAGGCCACTGCCGTCCCCCATTTTGCCCAGACTCTTTTCCGCTTGTTCGGCGCGGTGTCCGCCGCCTCAATATAGGCGGGGTCGATCCGTTCCAGTTTATCTAACAGTTCATTTCCTCTCATACTGTGTAACCCTCCTTGTTCAGATGCTCCCGCAGCCGGTTGCGGCAGCGGAACAGCGTTGTTTTCACCTTGCTTTCGGATATGCCATAGCGTTTGGCGATGTCGGCCACGGAGTCCAGATACCAGTACCGGCGGACGAAAATGTTCCGTTTCTCTGCGTCCAGTCCGCCTAAAAAAGCGTTGAGGGCTGTTTCCAGCGACAGATCGTCCATACGGCATGCGGCGTTGTCAGGCGCCGGGATACATTGTTCCATTTCTGCGCTAAGCTCACTGATAAAAGCGCTGCGTTTCAGACGGTCACGGTCCCGGCAGCGGTTCAGGGAAATGTGCCGGGTGATTCGGGCGAGGAAGGCGTAGAAGTAGTCGCTTGGCTCGTAGGGCGGGATCGTGTTCCATGCCTCCATGTAGGTGTCATTTTCACATTCCTCGGCGGTCTGCAAGTCGTTGACGATTCCGTAGGCCAGCGCCCGCAGGCGGTGGCCGTACTTTTCAGCGGTCTGCCAGATGGCTGTCTCGTCCCGCCGCAAGTACAGCGCGACGATGCCGCGGTCATCCATGGCGTTCATCTCCTTCCGGTTTCGATTGAAGGGCCTTCACCCATATAAGCACCCTTTGGGGCAGTCAGGTTACACGTTTTCCAAAATTATAGCAAAAAATCCTGCCTGTTTCGACCGAAAACCATTGAACTCCGAGCCGAAAAGAACCGAGCTGAGACGCAGCTTGCACAGGAACGGCACAAGCTGGAACGTCTGGAGAACCGAAAGAAGTATCTGGAACAGGGCATACAAGCCGCAATTTCGACAAAAGTAAAAAGATCACGCGGCCCAGCGGGGCCGCGACGCCTTCGGAACAGCGACGCGCATGAGCGCATCGCTGTTCCGAAGGCTTTCTGCGTTCTTCGGGAGCACACCCGGCCAAGACCCAAAAGCGGCAAAGTTTGCCGTTCTACCCCCTGGCCACGCAGGGTTTCCGAAACGTGTAGTAATAGCGCCCCCGTCCGAAACGCCCCGTGTTTCGCCGTGTGAGCCCTTGTGTGCGATCCTTCTCCGAAAGCCGAGTGTGTACCCGCTTTCGCTCGTGAAAGCGAACGTGGGCCGTTTGTGCCGGAGGTGTTGAAGACCGTGTGGACAATGTGCTGGAAACGTTGATATAACTGCGTTTCCTGCGCTTTTCACGGCTTTTTCGAGGACGAAAAAGAAAGCAGGATAAAGGGCTGGCGTCGGAACCGACGCTCTGCCCAATCACTTCTGCCCGCAGTGCGGGCAGTTGACGGGGGTTTCAGCGCAGTCGGTTGTGGCGTCTTTTGAAGAAAATTTCAGAGCGGCTGGCGTCTTGGTTCCCGCAAACGCAGATGTCCCAAGGATTTTGGTGGTGCCTTGTGGCCGTTTCGGAAGGAAATCGAGGTAATCACCTTCGCGTGATCAATGGTGCAGGGCAAGCATGTTTTGAGTCACCGCAGTCGATGAAAAGAGACTTTCAAGCGTTCAAAAATCGCACCGCTGTAACTAAAGAGAACGCCCCCGGCAGCGCAGAAATTGCGCCGCAATAGTCAAAGATAAGGCGGCGAGGTTCTGAGGTGCAAATGATAACTTTTTGATAACAGTTCGGTTTTTCGATAGCTTTCCTCTGCCGTTTGCGGTATGGTTTGCCGTTACAAAGGAGGTTGATTTTATGCCGAAAAGACGAGCAAATGGGGAAGGGAATATCCGAAAACGAAAAGACGGACGCTGGGAGGGGCGCTACACCGCAGGCTATGACCCGGAGAGCGGAAAGCGCATCATCAAGAACGTGCTGGGTAAGACACAGACTGAGGTCAAGGAGAAGCTCAAGGCCGCGATCAGCGAAAGCCAGCGGCTGGATGTATCCAAAGCCGGGACATATACCGTAGCGTCATGGGTGAAAACGTGGTACGAGGTCTACGCCGAACCCCGCATCCGGCCCAACACAAAGGCGTACTACACCAACTACATTGAGAACCACATCATACCGGGAATTGGAAATATTTCCTTGGACAAGCTGACCACCATTCAAATCCAGCAGTTCTACAACAACCTCCAGAAAAGCGGACGAGTTCAACGCAAAAACTTCCCTGAACTCAGGGACAAAAGTCTCAGCCCCAGAGTGGTTCGCGGCGTTCACACACTGCTGCACAACTGCCTGGAGCAGGCGGTGGCGGAGCGGCTGCTCCTCGCCAATCCCGCTCAGGGCTGCAAACTGCCACAGCTTGAAAAGAAAGAAATGAAGATCCTGCCGCAGGAGAAAATCGGCCTGTATCTTGCCGAGGCAGAAAAGAGAGGATTGCTGGCGGCCTTCTACTTGGAGTTGACCACCGGCCTGCGGAGAGGGGAGTTATTGGCCCTCCAATGGACAGACTTAGATGTAGAGAGCAAAACGCTTTCCGTCACCAAGCAGGTAAATCGAATCAACGGGGAACTGGTGGTCAGTCCGCCGAAAACTCGCAACTCCGTGCGAACGCTGGCTCTCCCTCAGCAGGCAGTCGACCTGCTGATTGCCGAACACAAAAAGCACCCGACAAACCCATATCTATTCCCGTCGCCCAAAACCGGAACCATGTATGACCCGGACGCCTTCCGGAGAACCCACGATAAAATTTTGAAGGCCATCGGCGCGGAGCACATCCGGTTTCACGATCTTCGCCACACCTTCGCCACGCTGTCCCTGAAAAGCGGGGTGGATGTGAAAACGTTATCTGGGGCCTTGGGCCACTATTCGGCAGGGTTCACCCTGAACACCTACACCCACGCCACGGCGCAGATGAAGCAAGACGCCGCAGACACCATCGGTGGAGTCATCAGCCAGCAGATGCGCTGAAAAATACAGGGCCAGACAGAAAAATTCCTGTCTGGCCCTGTCCGGTACTTTCCAGCCCTTTCCCCGTGTGGGTCAGCGTGTGAGTCTTGATGAAACGGCAAAAATTAAGCACCTCAAAAAGTTGCGGATTACGAAAGAAAATCACCGGAATCAGGCGATTCCGGTGATTTTTGGTGGAGACTACTGGACTCGAACCAGTGGCCTCATGCGTGTGAAGATTCGATAGGAACGTCTTCCACACTGTTTCAGCGGTGTTAAACGGATTTGCCGAAGAATTCCATCACCCGTAGATGCGCTTTGTTCCACCGTATCCGCCCCGGTTTTTCTGCTCGTGGGTCGAATCGTGGGGCAATGATTTTAAACATTGTCCCAATTCGTACTGAAACAAAAATGCCAAGCAAATCCACACAGGCACGTCATATTTTGCGCCGCCATAGGCAAAGGAAACTTGCTTCTCTTTGCGCAGAGAAGCAAGCTTCCTTTTCGTCTGTAAAATGATAATTGGTTGAGAGATAAAAGATGTGCCAAAAATATACACATATACACGGTAAGCAGATGGTTGAATGCATCAATCAATCAGATAGCATCTGCCTCATGCAGCTTGGAGCTTTCATCTGCATCATTCGCAATAAAAAGGGCCTAAAAGTCTGCTATCACTGGTTTGTTTTAGAACCTACACATAGCGCCGCGGAAGTCGTGCTGCCAAGTTGGTCATAACCTCGTCTACAATTGTTCCGCGCAGGTCGGCGACCTCCTGAATATTCATAGCGCCATCCGGGCCGTTGAGTCCGTCGCCATAGACAACGATTTCTTCGCCAATCTGCGGGTTTGGCAGATCGGTGAGGTCAATCATGCAATGATCCATACAGATATTGCCTACAACCGGGCAGCGATAGCCGCGAATGGTAACAAAAAAGCGATTGGAAAAGGCCCGGGTGAACCCGTCGGAAAAGCCAAGGGGCAGCAGGCCAATGATCGAGTCCCGTGAGGTGTGATAGGTAAAGCCATAGCCGATTCCCTCGCCGGCGGCGACCGGCATGATATTTCCCAACCGAGCCTTCAGCTTGATACAGGGAACCAGATGAATCCGTTCCCGGCTGACCTCCTCAGAGGTGTAGTAGCCGGTCAGCAATAAACCAGGGCGCACCATATCCCGGTCATATTCCGGCAGGTCACAGATGGTAGGGCTTGCCGCTACATGGACAGTAGGTAGGGTGGCGCCTCGCTGCCGCAAAAGCTCTAAAAATACGTCAAACCGAGCCATCTGCTTGCGGACACCGGATTTATCCGCTTCATCCGCTGTAGCCAGATGAGTAAAAATACCTGTTATTTCTAAGGATGGCAATTTCATACAACGAGCAACAACATCTGCGTTTTCTCCTGTAGGGGCAAATCCAATGCGATTCATGCCGGAGTTGATCTTGATATGGACTCTGGCTTTCTGTCCCATCGCAGCAGCCTGCCGGTTCAACTCTTCCATAGCCTCCGGCCTGTACATAGTTAGTGAGATGTTGTGCCGAATCGCTTCGGCAAAGCCATCGGGTGAAACATAGCCCAATACCAGAATTTCCTTGTCCGGCGCAGCAGCCCGCACCTCCAGTGCCTCACTGAGAACAGCTACAGCGTAGCAGTCCGCGTCCTTCAGGACCTCAGCGGCCTGAGCGCCGCCCAAGCCGTAGCACTGGGCCTTCAGAACGGCGCAGATTTTTACATTTGGCCCGACTGCCCTGCGGACCTCTTGAAAATTGTGCAGCAGGGCAGTACTGTCGACTTCAACCCAGGCGTCACGAAAGGTATCATATGTGGTGTTCATATGGCGGAGTCCCCCTGTTTTGTCAGATTTGCGGGAAGCGTGCGGAGCCATTTGCGGCTGCGGAGCCGCAGAATGCCGAGCGGCATTTTACACACATTTTCACAATAAATTCCCAGACAGATTACAGGCAGCGGCGCTTGAATTACAAAAACAAAAAGGGCAGTCAAAGGGATCGCAACGAGCCACAGGGGAATCAAGTCCACAGCAATGGCACCGCGGATGTCGCCGCCGGACCGGAAACCACCGGTGAGGGCGGCGTTATTAAAAGAGCGGCAGGGAAGCTGAAGCAGATAAAAAAGACACATCCAGCTTGCGGCTGAGACAGCGTAGGCGCTGAGATGGAAAAGGGGAAACAGGACCGGACGGAGCAATACAGGAAGAAGAATCCCCAAAACAGCGCCAAGAAGCGCGCCCAAAAGGGCGGCGCTCCGAAGCAGGCGGCAACCAAGTCGGTAAATATTCTCCTTTTCGGCTCCTTGTCCCAACCAGTGTCCCAAGAGGATGGCGGCGGCGTCTGCCAACCCATAGCAGGCTACCATGGCCAGCTTGCCAATGCTGCTGATGACAGCAAAGGCAGCTAAAAGATCGGCGCTGGCGGAGGCGTGTCCCAAAATGGATGTGAAAACGGACTGCCCCAGGGCCCACATGAATTCGTTGAACAGGATTAAAAGGGAATAGCGAAGAAAGAGCCGCAGCGTAAAGAGACCGGGCCTGAATAATTCCGCAGGATACAAGGGGAATCGACGCTGTTTGCAGATAAAAAAGAGTACCATGCAGACCTCGGAAACCCGGGCAATCAGCGTGGCGGCAGCGGCGCCGGTGATTCCCCATGCCGGAAAGCCCAGCTTTCCAAAAATCAGGCAATAATTCAGCGCAGTGTTCAAGGCGACAGAAACAGAAAGGATAATGGTGCCCAATTTCGGATTTCCGGTGCTCCGCTCCAGAGAAATGTATACTGCCGACAACAGGCTGCAGAGATAACCGCCGGCTGTGATTCGCAGATAGCCGACGCCGATTTGAATCAGCAGGGAATCATTGGTCACCAGAGCCATTGCCCCATGGGGAAACAGAAGCAGTAGCAGTACACAAAGCCCAACCACACTGCCGCCAGCATAGAGCACAACGCCCAGGCAGCGGCTGATCGCCCTTAAATCCTGGCGGCCCCAATATTGACTGACCAGCACGGAAAGACCGCTGGTCAGGCCGAAAATAGCTGTTTGCAGCAGGAATAAAAGCGCGTTGGCGGCGGCGACAGCCGAAAGAGCGTCGCTGCTCAGAAGGCCCACCATGAAGGTATCCGCAAAGCCGAGAGAGGTAGAAATCAGATTTTGCAAAATAATGGGGAGCGCCAGAGCGGAAAGACGCTGATAAAAACCGGGGTCACGGTTTGCTGACGGCATGGCGGCACCTCCCGGCAAAGAAGTCAGAAGTCGGAGTGGATGCGCGTGTATATTTCAAGGAGAAACAGGTCCTTCCGCTGACTGAGGGACATTCCTGTAAGCGCTTCGATTTTCTTCAGACGGTAAAGCAGGGACTGGCGATTTAAGTGCAGATTTCTGGCGGTAAGACTGGAATTTCCGTTATTCTTTAAAAATTCCATCAGGGTCTGGATCAATTCCATGCTGGAGCCCTTATCGTAATTCAACAGGGGAGAGAGCGTCTCCTGAGCGGCAGTCCGAATCAGCTCACTGCGGGAAAGCTCGGAGATGATCTGGTGGAATCGAGTATCCCGATAGGTGAAGATATGCCGCCCTGTCTGTGCGTGTGTGCAGTATCGCAAAGCCAACTGTGCGTTTTGACAGAGCGTATGGAAGCATTCACTGTTAGGAGCGGAGGTCTCGCTCATGCCCCAGTAGAGCTGCAAGGATGGGTGCAGCTCGGCAAAACGGAGGTCAAGGGCGGAGACAAATTTTTCAACACGCTGAAGCATATGGTCGGATAGGACCTCTACATAGAGAATGAACATCAGGCCCCGGTCAGCAAACATGACCTTTAGGCCCAAACGTCTCCGCTCAGCTAAAATCAGATTTTCCATCTGGGAAACGATCTCCGCCGACTGCGTGGAGTATTCGCCCGGTGCTTGCCGGGGGTCCTGGGGACAGATACGCAGAGCAATGCACAAATGAGGCGCGGTCAGATCAAAGCCCAGCTTAGCGCCCTGCTGCATCATCTCCTGAAAAGAGGTATAATTCTGGTTGGCAAGGTTCCAGACGAAGTCATTTTTCAGCTTAAGGACCGTCATACTCTCGATATTTTCGCGGTTGAACCACAGGGAGAGAGGCAACGCAATATATTTCCCCAATAGCTCCGTTTCCTTCAGCAGCGGTGCGCAATCCTCCGGCTGGCAGATGTAAAGGTGTCCCCACAGGAACGAGTTGATTCGAATATCCAGCAGCTCGGCGTTTTCCAGAGAAACCTTTCCGCTCCGCCCCTTGATATCCAGACTGCGGCCAGCGATAGCCACAGGCACATGAAAGAAGCGGGAGAGAATACCGGCGGCGTCATCTAAGGATTGGGAGGTGAAGTAGGCGTTGAAGAGCTGCTCCTGTACACGCTTATATCCCTCTATATTCTTTTCGTGAATCTGGTCCAGTGTAAAGTGAATGACCTCAGCAAACCGAATTTCCCAGGGAATCCGCAGCAGGGGGAGACCGATTTCAGCGGCACAGTCCAATACCCTTTGACTGGGGACATAATCATTATTCCGAAAGCAGACAACCAAAGCTGCCGCTTTTGACCGCTTGATGTCCCGCAGAAATTGCTGAAACAGCTCCTCGTCATTCCAGCAACTGATTAGGGTGGAAAGAACGATTTCATTTTCACGGACAAAGGCATCCAGCGGCAGCTCCTGTGCGGAAATGGAGCTGACAGGAATGGAGGAAAGGTCGGCGGGTCTGGAAAGAATCGTCAACCCTTGAATCGGCAGGTCCTCAATAAAATTCTGAAGTGTATACACGAAATGGTCCCCTCCGTCTGAACCGGGGCGCGCAACCTGAGCGGCCATTCATCAAAGGCCGGGAAGGCGCCTGAAAGCTACAGCTATTCTACTATAAATTTAAGAATTTTAGTATAGTCAATCTGTGTGGAAAAAAGTGAACAATTATCTGACAATGTGTAGGTTGAAGGTCGATATAGTCAAATGGTAATATAATTCCCGTAAACAGCCAAGCAAATTTGACATAAATGACAAAAGGAGAATGACTATGAGCATCAATACTGATCTGTTGCACGCTGAGCAGCTTCACGCCAAACTGTGGGGTTCCTATGAGCCCGTAGCTATGGCCCATGTCAGCCCCATCTATCAGACCTCCACCTATGTGCTGGAAAACTTCGATGCCGCCGTGTATCTGAACCAGCACGCCGACGCCGGCTTCTCCTACACCCGTTTCGCCAACCCCAACTGCGATGAGCTGGAACGCAAGATCGCCCATCTGGAGCACGCTGAGGCGGCTTTGGCTCTGGCCTCCGGTCTGGGTGCTATTTCCACCGCTGTCATGAGCGTGGTGAAGGCTGGTGACCATGTGGTGTTCGGCGATGTCATTTACGGCTGCTCCTATGCGCTGTTTGCCAAGGTCCTGACCAAGCTGGGCGTTACTTATACCCGCGTGGACACCACTAAGGTCGAGGAAGTGGAAAAGGCTATCCAGCCTAACACCTCTCTGGTGTATGTTGAAACTCCGGCCAACCCCACCCTGAAGATCAGCGACATTGCCGCTATCGCCGAGGCGGTACATAAGCACCCCGGCATCACTATGATCGTGGACAGCACCTTTGCGTCCCCCTACCTTCAGAATCCTCTGGATCTGGGTGCTGACCTGGTGGTCCACAGCGCTACCAAGTACCTCAATGGCCACGGCACTGTCACCGCCGGTGTCATCGCAGGTCCCAAGGAGCGCATCGACCACTGCCGGATGCCCTATCTGCAGTGCTTCGGCGCTGTGCTGGATCCCTTTGCCGCCTGGCAGCTGATGCAGGGCATGAAGACCCTGGGCGTCCGCATGGAACGTCACTGTGAGAACGCCATGAAGGTGGCCCGGCATCTGGAAAAGCACCCCAAGGTGGACCGCGTGTACTATCCGGGCCTTGAGAGCCATCCCACCCACGAGATCGCCAAGAAGCAGATGCATGGCGGCTTCGGCGGCATGATGAGCGTGGACATCAAGGGCGGTATGGACGCTGTCCGGATCGTGATGAATAACGTCAAGGTGTTCAGCCTGGCCACCAGCCTGGGCAATGTGGACTCCCTGATCCAGCACTCTCCCTCCATGAGCCATTTTGATATGACACCCGAGGAGCGCTATGCCTCTGAGATCTATGACGGTCAGGTGCGCCTGTCCATTGGTATTGAGGACGCCGATGATCTGATCGCTGACCTGGATCAGGCCCTGGCGCTGATTTGATCGAGTCTCCATGCCTGCCGTAAGGCAGCTTCCCCCAGCGCCGTAAACGAAACGCAGGGGGTGTGCGGGAAATTGCGCACCCCCTAATCAAAAAACGGAGGGAATATATGGATCTTGTTGTAACGATCAACGATGCGGTCAATAACTTTGTGTGGGGTGCGCCCGCCATCATCATGATCCTGATCACCGGAATTTATTTGACGGTCAGACTGGATTTTATTCAGTTTAAGCATATGGGGTATCTGTTCAGCCGGTCTGTTGGAAAGGCTTTTTCCAAGAAAGGCGAAGGCGAGAAGGTGGACGGCGAGGTCACTTCTTTCCAGGCGGCCATGATGAGTATTAGCGCCATCGTTGGTTCCGGCAATATTGCCGGTGTGGCCACTGCCATTGTCAGCGGCGGCCCCGGCGCTCTGTTCTGGATGGTAGTTGCTGCCTTTATCGGTATGGCAACAAAGTTTTCGGAGATTGCTTTGGGTATTAAGTACCGTGAGATACGCAAAGACGGTACCGTGGACGGCGGCCCTATGTATTATATCTCTAAGGGTCTGCACTGCCGTTGGTTAGGCGTGTTCATGTCAATCTGCGTTATCTTCTATGCAATCGTCATTTCCGGTATTATCGATATCAACACCATGGCTGCTGTACTGGACGAGCGGTTTAGTGTGCCCACTGTTGGAACCGGTGTTTTCTTTGCAATCCTGACCGGCATTTGCATTTTCGGCGGCGCAAAACGGATCGGACATGTCTGCGAGGTTTTGGCTCCCTTTATGGGCGGCGCCTACATTCTGGGCGGCCTGCTCATTATCGTGCTGAATATTTCTCAGGTTCCCGGCGCGATCGCATTGATTCTGGAAGCGGCTTTTACACCTCGCGCTGTGACTGGCGGTGCCGTGGGTTCCATCTTCATTGCCATGCGTTATGGCTGTGCTCGCGGTATCTTCTCCAATGAGGCCGGTGTCGGCTCTGCCGCCATGGTGCACTGCAACGCAACGGTGCAGCATCCCATGGAGCAGGCGGTCTGGGGCCCCGTGGAAGTCTTTTTGGATACGGTCCTGGTGTGTTCTGTTTCCGGCATCGCCGTTGTTATGTCCGGCCTGTATACTGATCCGGACCTCGATGGTGCCCGCTTGACTATGGCCGCTTTTGATAAACTGCTGCCCGGTTCCTGGGGCGGACTGATTACCCTGGGGGCGGTGCTTCTGTTTGGATTCTCCTGCCTGATCACCTTTAATATCTACGTGGAGCGCGGAGCGACCTTTGTTTTTGGTGAGAAAGTGCGGCCTTTGATTCGCATACTTTGGGTCATCTGTGTATTCGTAGGTGCTATCTCCGGCGAGTCTGTTGTTTGGGATATTGCGGATACCGTCAATGGCATTATTATCTTCCCGAACCTGATCGCTCTGTGGGTTTTGTCCAAGGAGTTGGTAGCAATGAAAAAAGAATGGACAGATCCCGATATGCTCCGCTATAAGGCTGAAAAGGAAGCTCGCCGTATGGCTAAAAAGTGATTTGTAAGTAGTTCCTATTGCTCCATTTTCTTCTCTATTTTGGCAAAACCGTAAGGCCATTGGAGCAATGGGCAGCAGAAACACACAATCTATCAAAACTGTATTACCAAAGGAAGCGGACACGCGCTGCAAATGCGTGCCCGCTTCTTTTTACCGCTAAGATAACCAATCATAAACAGAAAATAATCCATTTTGATACCAAAGCGCAGAATGTTCGGAAATGTGCAACCATAGGGATCTTCCTGCTGTTCTTCATCGGTCTTGCGATGTTCTGCAAGATTCCTGTTGGTTACTCCATTCCCGCTTTGTTCATGCCAATCATCATCTTCGGCGACATTTATGGAGGTATCTTCACCGCTACCGAGGCCGGCGTTTCCGTCGTGCTCTACGGCATCGTCTTCTACTTCGTCAAGCACTTCATGAACAAGAACAATGTGGACGCGGGCTTTCTGAAGATGACCGTAGACGCTGCTATCGGCATCACTACCATCTGCATCCTGATTGGCTTCTCCAACTGCTCCGGCCGTGTGATTTCTACGATCGACATCGCCGAGGCCATCAAGATCTTCGTTACCTCTCATATTTTCACCGCCTTTGGCTTCCTGGTGTTCGCCAACATCATGTTCCTCATCTGCAGTATGCTCATCGACATCAACGCTGCAATTCTGCTGGCCATGCCCCTGCTGCCAACCTCCACCGCCATTGGCATTGATCCTATCCACTTCGGTACGATCATCCTGGTATAAGCAGTGTAAGGCAACCCACCAGCCCTAATGGAAAAACTGGGCAAGCCTTTCCATCCCAGTAAATCTTGCTGAACAAACAACGTAAGTAGACTTCGTAGCCCAGTGGGGCTGCGGCACCGGAGGAATGTGGACACACGTCCACTTTCCTCCGGTTACTCTTTTCAGTACGTGTTTTTGCTGATATCTCCAAACTCAACCGTGACCACAGACGGCAAGCATAACATGTATCATACGCTAACCGCTGACAGATGGTTGAATTGCTCATGCAGGAAAAGCGCACAACATCAGCAGACGAACAACAGAATCACGCAGCCCGACGGCTTTCTGCGTTTTTTGGGAGCACCCCCGGCCAAGACCCAAAAACGGCAAAGTACGCCGTTCTGACACCCGGCCCGGGGATGTTCGTGAACGTGCAGTTCGTATCGAGGGTAATGATACCACCCCCCATCCGAAACAGCCCCTGTTTCGCCGTGTAAGCCGCTGTGTGCGATCCTTCTTCGAAAGCCGAGTGTGTACCCACTTTCGCCCGTGAGAGCGAACGTGGGCCGTTTGTGGGAGAAGTTGAAAAATGTGATGAAAGATGGTCTGAGATAGAGCTGTTGCCGATAGTGAAGGTTCACAGTGAACTGGGAAATGTATGTATATAAAAGCGTGGCGGACTAAAAGAAATTTCGCTGACGGCACAAGACCGTGCTGTGGCCAGGGGAGGGAAGGCCCCTGTTTCGCCGTGTAAGCCGCTGTGTGCGATCCTTTGAGCAAAGCCGAGTGTGTGCCCGCTTTCACCTGTGAAAGCAAACGTGGGCCGTTTGTGCGAGAAGTTGAAAACCGTGATGAAAAATGGTTTGAGATGGAACTTG
>ENA-OVGQ01000719-OVGQ01000719.1-human-gut-metagenome-genome-assembly--contig:-NODE-719-length-40672-cov-20.402467_pt1 | contig 40672 bp, 29 predicted proteins | sample MGYA00237774_ERZ505427 | MGnify/ENA primary metagenome ERZ505427 (study PRJEB26158, sample SAMN06016404) | human gut metagenome | biome: human gut; feature: ankylosing spondylitis patient; material... | reverse complement strand
TCCACGCCCAACCCGTTTTATACCAGGGTTGGGCGATCTGGATATCCAGAGATATTTCACGATAATTCATCAAGTGCCGGGACAGATTCTTTTCACGAACCAGCAATGTATATTTGCCGGGATCCAAGTTTGTATAATAAATACTGGAAGAAGAGGTGGAAACCCAATCATCGTCAAAACCGACTAATCGATATTGATATTCATTATTTTTTTGGATATCGATATAATTGGTTGTGGCAAAATTTATAATCAGATTGTTTTGCTTGTAGTTCAACCGGATCGATTTACTGAAAGGAAAAGCCTCCTCCAGTATACCTCCTGAGACGGCTCCTGGATAGATTCTCTTATTATGAATATACAGCTCTGAAAAATATAAGGAGTAATTCTTTTCCGTCTTATCGAGATCTTCCCGATAAAAAGAGGTCAGTCCGTCATTCCCTCCGACAAAGAGTTCATTATTCCGGCACACCAGAATACCACAGCCATCCGCAATGGATGTGATTGGTAAGTTCGCCCCCAGCGTCGCAAACCGGGTATTCCCGCTGAAAGGATTCAGAAAAGTAACCCCTTTATCACTGGTCACCAGCAACTCTTCCGAATTGGTCTCTGCTACATTGTAACAATAATTGCTCAATAAATGTCCGCTTTCTTGCGAATAATGGATAAAAGAATCGGTCTGTTTGTCATACCGATACAGGCCACCTCCCAAAACCACGAAATAGATATCTCCCGTGCGGGTAGTCATGATCCGTTTAGGTTCGAACTGGATTCCATAGCGGGGTAAAGCATAATGTTTCTGATTATCCGGATGGGCCAGCTCCATCTTGTATAGAGAAGTCCCGATCAAAATCCATAGATTCTCTTCACTATCGATCGTAAAGCTTTGAGCATTTCTACATATCCATTGGAACCGATCCGTATCAAGATCCATGGCAAAAGTGCCGTTCATCGCGCTTACATACAGCCTATCGTTATGAATCATCGTATGGAAGATAATACCGTCCGGTTTTATGTCTCCCTCCCTGTAATCATTCAAGTAGTTATGAAAAATACCGGTCTTTATATCGTAGCGGGTAAGCCCTCCATGATGCGTGCCGATATACAGACGGTTCCGCTTTCCGTCATACGCAATGCATTTCAGGTTATTCTGCAATACGGAATTACGGTGACCTGCAGTGAAATATTTAAAGGTTCGTGTTTTACGATCCATGAAGTTCAATCCTCCCCCTTCAGTACAAATCCAGATGTTTCCTTCTTTATCTTCCGCCAGATTCCCGACAAACGAATAATTCAGGCATTCCTTCCGCAAAGGGTTATCCGTATAATGAGCGAATATTTCCCTTTCCGCATTAAAATAGTTCACACCTCCATAATAGGTTCCTACCCATATGGTTTCCTGTGCATCTATATAAACAGAGAAAACAGAAGAATGTGACAGGCTACCTGGCAAATGATCCTGTTGATATACTGTAAACTGGTCCGTGTAAGGGTTATATTTATGCAGTCCCATAAAAGTGCCGAACCAGATATTCCCAAACCGATCTTCAGCAAAGCTCCGTATTTGACTATTCTTTATATGAAAAGGTGCGGAATTACTTTCCGAATACCAGGTGATTCGTTCGTCTTGTGTGATCCTGTATAAACCACCGGTACGGCAACCGGCCCATATCTCGCCAGTAGAACTTTCAAATAAGCGATAAAATTCAGGTCCTTCAATCAGACAACGGACTTTTTTATCTTCTTCAATTACATACAGGCCTTCATAAGTCCCGATCCAAATCTTCTTCCCCGAGATCAGCAGGCTGGATATACCGGGAGTGTTTGTCTTCGCATAAAGTTGCAGACTATCTCCTTTTTCATCATACCGGCAAACCATATCATCGTACCCCGTCCATATATCACCATCGGCCGAGGTTATCGTTTTCGCCTTACAACCGCTAACAACACAAAATTTCTCTTCCCGTATATCATACCTCACCAACGAATCGCAAGTCCTAAAGAAAATATCCCCTTGCCTGTTTCCAGTAAGATGATCACATTCATGTCCGAGTAAAACATTTATAGAGCTTTTCGGGTCCAGATTCTCCCAGCCTTTATACACCCGCATCCGTTCCCCGTCATAGATACTGACACCTTCGCGTGTACCGAACCACATACGTCCCAGGCAATCCTGATAAATCGACATCACAGAGACCTGCGACAAGCCGTCACTCATGCCAAGATGTTTAAAATAAACCGGATAGACCACTTGGTGTATAAATACAAAACACAACAACAGTAGCAGCTTTTTCATATCTTATTTATACAAACTGATAAAATAGTTTTCTCGTTCCTCAACACAAAGATAATGATATTTACATGATACCATATTCGGACAAGCAAAATACCATCTATTCCGGAAAAAAGATCTCTCGGGAATTTTCTTTCATTTTCATCCATACGCACTTGCTCCTTATTGTCATATTCCTAAAAAAGCCATTGGTTCAAATCGAAACTACTACCGCGTCTAATTCGATTTTCTACCCCATCTAATTCAAATCACCCGCAAGGATAATATTTTTTAACAAACATATATTTTAAGCAAACCGTTGCCAATTAATCATTTAAGCGCACATTCCGCCTTTCAAGGGGATATTGTATTTTTCCTCGTAAACTTGGGACTCTTTTTTTACAAATCCCATCTCTTTCATTATCTTTGCCATATCGAGCAACAATCTCCGTTCGCATGAAAAACATAGTTGTATTTGTTCTTTTATCCATAGCCTTTTTTTCTTGCAGGGAAAATCAGGTCGCTTCGGAACAGATGGATCGGGCGGAAACGTTACTGCCGGTCTATCCGGATAGTGCATACGTGATATTGGAAGGCGTAGAACTACCGGACAAACTGAACGAACGGCAGTTCGCCCGTTGGTGCATGCTGTATTGCCAGGCGGCAGACAAACTATTTAAAGACATGCTCTACGCCGAACAGCTCGACCGCGCTTTAGGCTGGTACAAAAGCCACGGAACGGCAGAAGAGCAGGCTTGGATTGGCCTGTATTTGGGACGTTCGTTTGTGGAAGACAAATTGTTTATCCCGGCAACTAAGGCTTATTCGGAGGCGTTAGACTTGGCAAAGAAGAATCATTTATATAATGTAGCCGGATATATTTGCAGTTATATGGCAGACTTGTACACCTACACCGGACAAGGCTCCGAAGAACGGCGGAAGTATGAAGAGGCTGCCGCCTTTTTCACAAAAGCCAATAATACGCGGAGTTATGCGTTTGCCTTGCGGGATATCAGCAGGACATGGGTATTCGAAGACTCAATCTCTCTCGCACTTGATTTGATGCTGAAAGCGGATTCAATCGTTACCGGAATGAACGATTCAGTCGGAATAGCATCGATTGCGAACGGACTGGGGAATATTTATGAGCATTTGGATCAAATAGACGAAGCGAAATCCTACTTTTTCAGAGGTCTGGTTTATGACACAATAGATAAAGCTCCTACATATTTAGCTTTAAGTACGTTGTTCTATAACTATAGCCAATTAGATTCAGCCCGTTATTATGCTAAAATGGCAGACAGCCCAACCAATAATCCATACACTCCGTCCGATCGGTTGTACCTAAGTTACTTGATTGAAAAGGAGGCTAACAACATTCCGGAAGCATTCCAGTATCTTGAACAATGTTACGCCGCAAAAGATATCTTATACGATCAACAGAAACAGGTAGACATCATCGATGCAGAAAAACGACATAATTCATTAACTGTTATCCGACAAAACCAAAAACTATATTCCGTCATCTATTTATTAAGCGGACTCATCCTTTTTGTCAGTTTAGTTAGTGTTTTGTTCTATCTATACAAGGATCGGAAAAGATTGAACAAGATCAACAAACAGCAACTACAGTTAGACGAAAAGGAGCAGCTGCTAACCAAGTTGGAGAATAAAATCAAGCAAAAAGTAGCAACCGATACCAGTACAAATAAGGAAGAGGTAATACAAATTCGTAAAAAAATGCTTCAAGCTAAAAGAGAAATCCTTATTCTGAAATGCGAGAAACTACAGTATTCTTCTCTCTTCCAAGAGCTGAAAGAGCGTCCGGATAATAAGAAAAAATATGGACAAAAGCTTTCCGAACAAGATTGGGAGCTCTTAAAAGAGCAGATCGACTCCGCTTGTCCAAATTGGCAGGTTGCCGTACAGGATGTGGAAACCTTGAAGAAAACCGAAATAGAAACCTGCTATCTTAGTTTCCTGAATATCAGCATAAAATCAGAAGCTATGCTTTTAGGTATCAACCCGGATTCTGCCAATAAACGCAGGCTTAGAACCCGCCAATCACTTGGACTGACCAATTCTAAAACGGGTATTTACGAGTTTATCATCCGAAAGACATTAGAAAATATCGTAATTTAGCTCTCACATTTTATATCGCATTTCTATTGAAACACAAATACTTAAAACTATTTATCCATACAAATTCAGGCTTGTCCATATACTTTTTGACCGTTTTTGGCACTCTCAAAGTCCACTACTACTTTTACCAAAGATTTTTTAAACAAAAACGGTATGAACGCAATTAAAAAATTGGGGAGTTTGATATTGGTTCTGGCAATTTCGCTTCCTTGCTTTGCCAAAAAGAAAGTTGAATTAAATGGAGATGACTATTCAGCCTATTTACCTGTAAGCAATCTAAAATTAGCACACTTGGCAAATAAAAATGGTTTTATCAAAATTAATGGAGAACTGATTAATTGCAAAGATATATCAAGTTACGCCCAACTTGATAGTTTAGGATTAACACCTCCTAATGACAAACAAAAATCCAAAGAGGTTTTTAGTTATCGGGAAGGCAAGAATAAGTTATGGGTAAAATATTCGGTATTAGGAACAATTAATGGTAGGCCCAATTATAATGCAGGGGTAAAATTTGAAGTTTGTTTTAGAAAAAAAGGATTTGCTGGAATATGGTATAATAGAAAGGCTTCAACAACTATAGCATGTGCTAATTGTGACATAGCATACGTTTCGAATCCTCCTACAGTACAGAATGTTGGCACATCAGCTCGCAAAAGTAAAAATGATTCGTTTTCATCGCATGATTATGAGTTTTTCCCTAAAGATCTTTTAGGAGGAGGTAATAAAGGTTTCTGCTTAACAGTCACTTATGGACCTTGGCCTGGCAAAAATCTGGATTTTGTAGTTGTAAAGGAATAAACATAATTTTCTGATAATTCATAAGACATCGATAGGGGAATTTCTACCTATCGATGTCTTATAGATAAAATTAAATTTATAACTTATGAAAGTGATAAGATTTGTATTGTTAGTATGTGCTGTCTTATTTGCCTTGCCTACAAACTCGCAGGTGTTACGGACAGGTCTTTTAGTTGGTGGCGGATTGGGGTTTGAGCACAATTTAACTCCCAATTCCGGTCGTCCGGATATTTGGCAGGAGGGAGACTATAAAATTGATTACAAAGATAAATATCAATTTGGAGCTTCACTTGGGTATCGTTTTCGGATAGAACATGGAAAAAATGATAGGTTGTTTTATGACATGGACCTTATACTCGATGCGAAAGTATTTAAGAACACAAAGTCTTATTATGTGGATAATGAGCTGGCAAGTCGGATTATAGGGCATGACGCAAATTTGGCTTTGTCTCTGTCGCCTTCTGTAAATTATAGATTAGTAAAAGGATTATATGTTGGTATGGGAATCGAACCAACCTGGTATATGGTTCCAACCAATGATGGAAAGAAGTTTGATATTCCATTAGTTTGGAAAGTCGGTTACAATATCAATAACAAAATTGACCTTGCAATTAATTATCGTCTTGGTTTTACAAATGTAATCGATGATCGTATTTATAAAAAGGGACATATATCAGATCTGAATCTATCAATCTTTATTCCTTTTACAATTAGTAAAAAGTAAAATTCAAGGGAATATGGTCACCGACAAATTCCATTTCGGTTTAGGCGTTGCTCCGACATTATATGTACAACCTCAAACCGTATTCGATCTCTCCATAATGGCTAAAGTCGGCTACCGGTTGAGCAAACATTGCGAGTTAGGACTGTCTTATCAATATGGTTGCCTGAACACGCAGAAACACTTCAACACGACAATAATCAACCCTTTTCCCACGTCGGTAGAAAAAGCCCTCCTTTTCGTTTTTTTTAGAACGGGAAAGGGCTTTTCCCCGACACTCACCAGAAATACTTACCTATTTTGTTCCGGATCGCCCGGGAAAGCCCCGGCACAGGAAACAGCGGGCTTGCAACAGAATCCTGCCTACAAATGTCAGTTTGCGCCATCCGAATGTCGGCAAATTGTCAGATTCCAGACTGTCATTCAACGAATTCTTTTTAATATATTTCTAATCTCTTCCACACAATTTATAGCGTATCAGGGCGTTGGTATTAAACGTAAATGCTTACCTTTGCGACCGACTGTCCGCGTGAGGATACAGAATTAAGACAATTAATTATTACACTTTATACAAAGTATGGGAAAGTATAAATTGATCAACAACGTGTTGGGCTGGATCGTTTTTGCGATCGCTTCAACCGTCTATTTGATGACTATGGAACCCACTGCCAGTTTCTGGGATTGCGGTGAGTTCATTTCTTCAGCTTACAAGCTGGAAGTAGGGCATCCGCCCGGAGCACCGTTCTTTATGTTGACGGCCAACCTGTTCACACAACTTGCATCCGATCCGTCCACAGTGGCGAAGATGGTAAATACGATGTCCGCCTTGTTTAGCGGACTGACGATCTTGTTCCTTTTCTGGAGTATCACTCACCTTGCCCGCAAGATCATGGTGAAAGACAGAGAAGAAGCGTCTTTAGGCCAGATGATTACCGTTATGGGCAGCGGTCTGGTCGGAGCACTGGCTTATACATTCAGTGATACGTTCTGGTTCAGTGCCGTGGAAGGGGAAGTGTATGCCTATTCATCACTCTTTACAGCCGTTGTTTTCTGGCTAATCCTGAAGTGGGAAGCTGTTGCCGACAAACCACATGCAGACCGTTGGATCGTACTGATCGCTTACCTGATGGGGTTGAGTATCGGTGTCCACTTGCTGAACTTGCTGTGTATCCCGGCTATCGTGCTGGTATATTACTATAAGAAATTCCCGAACCCGACGATGAAGGGTACGTTGGTTGCTTTGCTCGTTTCCTTCGCCATCGTTGCGCTGATGATGTATGGTGTCGTACAGGGGCTGGTCGAGGTTTGCGGCTATTTCGAACTATTATTTGTCAACGTCTTAGGCATGCCTTACAATTCCGGGGTATTCGCTTATGTGATCATTGTGGCAGGCGTGTTGATCTGGTCTATCTGGGAAACCATGCGCGACGAAATCCATCCGACACGCATGAAGATCGCTTTCATCCTGTCGGTCGTATTGATCGGTATTCCGTTTATCGGTAGCGGTTATGTTTTGGCGGTCATCCTGACTGCGGCATTGAGCCTTTACCTGTTCAAGAGCAAGAAGGTGGATATCAAGACGCTGAATACAATCCTGGTCTGCCTGATGGTAGTCGTTGTAGGCTATTCTTCGTATGCACTGACACTGATCCGTGCAACGGCCGACACGCCGATGAACCAGAACGCACCGAGCGATATCTTTACGTTGCGTACCTATCTGGCACGTGAACAGTATGGTAAAGTTCCGCTCCTCTACGGGCAGACCTACGTCTCGGAAGTACAGCGCGAAAACCAGGGAGGAAGCTGCGTACCCGTCACGACAGAAGGCGAACCGACCTGGAGCCGCGTGATCAAGAAAGACAAAAACGAGAAAGACCGTTATTTCGTGTCCCGCACCGATCAGGAATACAAATATGTCGACGAACTGAACATGCTGTTCCCGCGTATGTACAGCTCCGATCCGCGCCATGTACAGGCCTATAAGGAATGGGCGCAGGTAAAAGGCCAACCGGTGAAATATAACTATTGCGGAGAGATGAAGAGCGTAATGAAACCGACATTCGCGGAAAACCTGAAGTTCTTCTTCTCCTACCAGCTGAACTTTATGTACTGGCGCTACTTCATGTGGAACTTCTCCGGCCGTCAGAACGACATCCAGGGAAATGGAGAGGTGCTGAACGGCAACTGGATTACCGGCATTCCGTTTATCGACGAAGTTCTGGTGGGCCCGCAGGAAGATATGCCGTTCGATATTATCAATAATAAAGGGCACAATGTCTATTATATGCTGCCGTTGCTGTTAGGTATTTTAGGTTTGCTGTTCCAGGCTTATTCGGGCGAAAAAGGAATCCAGAGTTTCTGGGTGACTTTCTTCCTGTTTTTCATGACTGGTCTGGCTATCGTTCTGTATCTGAATCAGACGCCATATCAGCCGCGTGAACGAGACTATGCGTATGCCGGATCGTTCTATGCGTTCTGTATCTGGATCGGGTTCGGTGTCGCGGCACTGGCAAAGGGACTGGAGCGATACGGCAAACTGAATCCGGTCATCGCCGGATCGGTGGCAACCGTGCTTTGCTTGTTCATACCTATCCAGATGGCCGGACAAAACTGGGACGACCACGACCGTTCAGGCCGCTATGTCTGCCGCGATTTCGGTTCCAACTATCTGGAATCCTGCGAGCCGAATGCCATCATCTTCACCAATGGCGACAACGACACATTCCCCTTGTGGTATGCCCAGGAGGTAGAAGGCGTCCGTACCGATGTCCGCGTATGTAACACCAGCTACCTGCAAACAGACTGGTATATCGACCAGATGAAGAAACAGGCTTACGAGTCCGCTCCGCTGCCGATCACCTGGACACGCGACCAGTATATACAAGGAACCCGCGATGCAGCTTATGTATTCCCGCTGACAAAAGATTCGATCGACCTGAACACGGCCTTGAACTTTGTCCGCAGCGATGATCCTAAGTTCAAGAAGATTCCGGGTATCAACCAGGAACTCGATTATATCCCGGCCGACAAACTGTACTACAAAGTCGACTCGGTCGCCGGCGCCAAGATCTTAGGCGGTAAGACAGACGGCATGGTAGACCAGATGATGATCAACCTCGCCGGAAAGAATGCACTGGGTAAACAAGAACTGACGATCCTCGACATGTTGCAGACCAACAATTTCGAACGTCCGATGTACTACGCGATCACGGTCAGCCCGGATCAGTTCGTCAACCTGGACGGCTACTTCGAACAGACCGGTCTCGCTTACCAGGTCGTTCCGAAAAATGCCAACAAGGCTGTCAACACCGACAAAATGTATGACAACGTGATGAACAAATTCAAATGGGGCGGTGTAGACAAGCCAGGCGTTTACATCGACGAAAATGTAATGCGCATGTGCAAGAGCTACCGCATGATGCTGTTCAACAAGTTGGCAGAAGCATTGGTGAAAGAAGGCAAGAACGACAAGGCTTTGGAAGTATTGGACAAATGTATGCAGGTGTTGCCGCCGGAAAATGTCCCGCTCGACTACACGGCTCTTTCAACCGGTGAACTCTATTATGTGCTGGGCCAGAAAGAAAAAGCGGCAGAAATATTTACAGGCATCGCCGATAACATGATGCGTAACATAAACTGGTACTTCCGCTTGAACCCGGTGCAGTTGGCGTCCGTAGAAACAGAATTGTTACAGGACATGCAGGTTTTGAATCAAGTATTGTTAATCAACAAACATTACAACCCCGAATTCAACAAGAAATACCAGGAAGAGTTTGACAACTACCGTATGGCTTACGAATCGGTGCGCAGAGAATAGATATGTTTATAGAACAACCGCCCTGGTTTTACAGGGCTCTGTTTCCAGGGGTAATCTGGCGGATTCCGGCAAAGAAGAAGTGTGTATATCTCACCTTCGACGATGGTCCGATCCCCGAGGTTACCCCTTGGGTATTGGATATATTAGACAAATATGGCGTGAAGGCGACCTTCTTCTGTGTCGGGGACAACGTCCGCAAACATCCGGACATCTACCAGATGGTACTGGACAGGGGACATCGTGTAGGCAACCACACTTTCAACCATATTCAAGGTATCCGCTTCTGGACCAAAAACTATCTGGCGAATGTGGAAAAGGCTGCCGAATATATAAAAAGCGACCTGTTCCGTCCGCCCCACGGACACATGCGTTTCCCACAGGTGGTATGGCTCAGGAGGCATTACCGGATCATCATGTGGGACGTGGTGACGCGCGATTACAGTCCGCACATGACACCGAACGGTGTCTTCAACGTGGTGAAGAACTATACCCGCAACGGTTCCGTAATCGTCTTTCACGACTCGCTGAAAGCCGAACGCAACATGCGCGAAGCGATGCCCAGGGCCATCGAATGGCTACAGGAACAAGGGTATGAGTTCAAAGTGTTTTAATATGCTTCCAGCTATCGAAATAAAAGAGAAAGCAAAAGAGATCGGCTTCGATGCCTGCGGGATCGCACAAGTAGCGGCCGCAGACAGCGAGGCCTTATTTTTTGACAGATGGCTGAAGGAGGGCAACCATGCAGGGATGGCGTATATGGAGAACCACCGCGAGATCCGGTTGAATCCCGCCGGATTGGTGGAAGGAGCCAAGACAGTCATATCCGTGGCGTTGAACTATTATCCGGAGCAGAAACTTCCACCCGAAGCGCCCCATATCGCCTACTACGCCTACGGGAAGGATTACCATCTCGTCGTCAAAGAGATGTTGAGCGAGCTATGGACCGCCCTGTTCCCGCGCCCCGCGCGGGATCGCATAGAAACGGACGGGAAAGGTATGGATCGCAACGGGCTGTTCTTTTGCGATCCCGCGTCAAGCGCGGGAACGGAACAGGCAGACGTAACAGCCGCCCGCTTTTTCACCGACTCAGCTCCCATCCTCGAACGCTATTGGGCCTGGAAAGCCGGACTGGGATGGATCGGGAAGAACACAAACCTGATTATTCCCGGAAAAGGCTCTTTCTTCTTCTTGGGAGAAATCGTCACCACCCTCGAAGCGGACCAGTACGACACACCGCAGAAGAACCGTTGCGGCAGTTGTAGCCGTTGCCTGGATGCCTGCCCGACAGGAGCACTGGAAGGCCCCCGCCACCTGAATGCCCGCAAATGCCTCTCCTATCTCACCATCGAGAACCGCGGAGAAATCCCCACCGAACAGGCTTCCCGACTCGGTAACCGCCTCTACGGTTGCGACACCTGCCAGGAGGTCTGCCCCTGGAACCGTTTCGCCCGCCCGACCCAAATAGAGGCATTCCGTCCGAAACCGGCTTTGCTTTCTCTTCGAAAAGAGGATCTAAAGGTCTTTTCCCGTGAGGATTATAATCGTATATTTGCCAAATCGGCGGTCAAAAGAGCCAAATACGAAGGATTGATACGAAATATACATAACTTAAAAGATTAATACCATGAGAAGGACATTGAAAACCTTATCGCCATGCCTCGTCGCATTCCTGTTGATGCTGACAGTCGCATTTGCAGGTAACGCACAGGAATTACAAAAGAAATTGGAAGGGCTGAAAGGAATCAGCGGCATCGAGAAGCTGGAATCGGACCATTATGCCGAGAAATATCTCGTACGCATCACACAGCCTGTCGACCATAAGAACCCGGCAGCCGGAACATTCACGCAACGCGTGATCGTCGCCCACGTCGGTTTCGACCGCCCGACCATATTGGTCACGGAAGGATATGGTGCGGCGTATGCCTTGAACCCTCGCTATCAGGAAGAGCTGTCGAAGCTGCTCGATGCCAATATGGTATTCGTGGAATACCGTTATTTCCTCGAATCCACCCCGACCCCCTGTAATTGGAAATACCTGACGGCAGAGAACTCGGCCTACGACCTGCATAACGTCAACCAAACATTCCGAGAGCTGTACACCGGTAAATGGGTCAGCACCGGCATCAGCAAAGGCGGACAAACCACTTGCCTGTACCGTGCCTGGTTTCCGGACGACGTAGACTTCTCCGTTCCCTACGTAGCCCCCTTGAACCGCGGTGTGGAAGACGGGCGCCACGAACCGTTCCTCCGCAAAGTAGGCACGAAGAAAGACCGTCAGAAGATCGAAGCTTTCCAGATTGAAATATTGAAACACAAGGACGAAATCGTCCCAATGCTGGAAAAGTTCTGCAAGGACAAGAAGCTGGAATTCCGCATTCCGATAGCCGAAGTATTGGATTATTGCGTCCTGGAATACCCGTTCGCCCTCTGGCAATGGGGTACGCCGACCAGCGTGATCCCGCCGCTCACATCCGATGCAAAGACACTGTTTTATCATTTGGTTGACATCAGCGGGCCCGACTATTTTGCCGAAAACCAGCCGAATATCTCCTTCTTCGTACAAGCTGCCCGCGAATTGGGTTATTACGGCTATGACACGAAACCGTTCAGGAAATACCTGACAATCGACAGCAGCCGGGGATACCTGAACCGCATCATGCTGCCGAAAGAGCTGGTCGACAAAGTTGAATACCGCCCCGAACTTTACCACAAAGTCTATGATTTCCTCCGTGACAACGATCCGAAGATGATCTTTATCTATGGCGAAGTAGACCCGTGGAGCGCCACCCGCGTCCCGATCTTCAAAGGCAAGGTAAACGAACAAGTCTACATCCAACCCGGAGGCAGCCACCGCGCCCGTATCGGCAACATGCCCGAAGACATGAAGGAAAAGATACTGACACAGATTAACAAATGGCTGGCAGAATAGCGGATTCGTTTCTCAATTAATTACAGAACGAATTATGATCAACAGATTCGTTTAACGAGCATTTAGCGAATGAATCATAACTCCCATATTCATTCTACAATTATCCGGTTAACGAATTATAACCGGCAGATTCGTTCTCTAATTACCCCTTGAACGAATCTGCCGGTCTTGTATAAGCTATAAACAAACGAATATATACAAAAATGGACACAAAATACCCCCTATACACTCCCAAAGATATCTTTATCTCCTTCTGCGGCCGGGAAGCGACCGAAGCGGAACGCTGGCAAGGCGTACAATCGGGCATCATTTTCCATAAACGAACGGGCAACGAATTTTTCGACCTTTTCGTCTCGATGGTTCATCATTATATGAATCATGATCCGGTTTTCTATGCAAAAAAATTGGGCGTCTCGCGAGTCGATCTGTCCGGCTGCCTGAGGGTACTGACCGGGGTGACTACAGACGAATGGCTCGAAGCCTACCGTTGGGTGGCCATCCGCGACGTCCTGCTCCATACGGACTGGCCTTTGGGCAAAGTGGCGACGAAAATGGGCTACAGTTCGGTGAAAACCTTCAGCCACGCCTTCATCGAGCGTGTCGGCATACCTCCGTCCCATTGGCGGGCGAAATATAAAGGGAATGATTAGCTTTTCAGGAAAATATAAATACCTTTGTGCATGTTTTACCTATTGTCTAACTTATAAATAAAGAAGAAATGAAAAAGAATTTCTTGTTCCAGCTCTTGCTGGCAGCATTCCTGTTACCGGCTTTTTCTTGTTCGGACGACGATTCGGCTCCTGAAATCAACAATGCAACTACCTTGAACATGCTCGATGTGGAGAATGGAGCGACCCGTCTGGGCAATTCGGACATCTATATCAACGCGGCAAACAACTTTCAAACAAACGAATGCCTGATCGCCGAAATCGGTCCGTCGAAAGGGATTGGAAAAGTCATTCCGCCCCAAGTCGGCAACGGATTGGTTTATCAAGCAGCCGTAACGCCGGGACACCTCTACCAAGCCTTCAAGGAAGAAGCCGTGAAGCAATTTCCATCGGGAAAATTCGCATTGGCGCTGGCAGGAGACTACTACCAATTCTATGTCGGATCCGAGATCATGAAAGAGGAGAAAAGAGTAGGCGCTGTCATCCAGTTTGCCCTGATCAATCCCGAAGCAGACGGGTTACCCGCCTACGACAGCACGATCGGGACAGTGGTAAGCGGTTATGAAGACGAGATTGTCCGGGAATTTCCCAAAGACACGGAGTTCAGCTACGATAGCGACCTCGAAGACCTCTTTCAGATTACGACCGAAGGCGGCATACTGAAAGTCACACTTCTGCCTTCGTGGAGCGACATCCGGGGAAATTATGCCATTTACGCCCGCCATAACGAGGTGTATACGAAAATATATGTCAAAGTGGAATAATCAGAACATTCCCTGTACTTTATAGACAAATTCCATCCAAACCCAATATCGGATCGCCTTTCCGAGAAACATCGAGACAGCCACGATCCAGATATTGGCGCGGAGAAAACCGAGCGCCACGGCGATAAAATCGCCTATACCGGGAAGGAAAACGAAAAAGCCCATCCAGGAACCTTTCCCTTTTATCCAATCCTGCACTTTCTGCAATTTGACGGCATCCAGTTTCAGATATTTCTCTATCCATTCGACCTTGCCCAGCATACCCAGCCAATAACAACTCATGCCACCTAAGAAATTACCTAACGTAGCCGCAATCATACAAGGCCAGTAGGTCGCTCCCGCCAACAACACTCCGGTTAAAACGACCTCGCTGCTGAACGGCAAAACGGTAGCAGCCAAAAAAGAGGCGATGAACACACCGATATATCCGTATTCTATAAGAAATTCCATATACGAATGAATAGAGTGGCAACCAGGACTGCCACAGTTGTAAAAAACGACCAAAACACGATCTTGCCACGTGTCACCGTAAAGAAATGAGCGATCAGGATAGAGGCTGGCACGCAAGCTGTTTCCAAAAATTCTTCCGAAACCTGATCATAGAGGAAATAAAGGCTGAACGCCCATACGGACATCGCAATCAGGAACGAGAGAAACTGACGGGAGCGAAGCGAATCCTCCGTATCGTGCATGACAATATTCAGGGAAGCGACAACTGTCAACAGGGCAATCGCCATGATACTGATCCAATCCAGCAACACTATTCCGTCCGTCGCCAAGAGGCGCACCTTGAAAAGCGTCGAGAAAGGGACGTTGAACAGCGTGAAATCCCGTTGCCAGACACACCACCCCAACAGGAACCAATATACTGTCGCCACCCCTAACAAAGAGGCGATAAAGGTACGGGACGTCAGCGAACGGAAATTATACATCCCCAGCCAGAACAACGGCAAAAACCACAGCAAATGAACCCAAAGCAGACTGCCTATACCGATCAGCAAGGCGGCACTGTAGGCCTTCTCTCTCGCCTCGGGATCATGATAGGTCGTGAACAGTTGGTAAATAGCCAGAATCAGGCAGAAAACACCGACCGAAGTCGATTTCAAAGGAAAGAAGTCGGGATTCGTACTGATGAACAGGACATAGAAGAGGAAGGGCAGCATCGTCTTCTCCCGTATCAACACCAGTACATAGTTCGCACGATGCAATAGGAAAGCCCCTCCGAACATCAACGCCATCCCGATAATATAGGTAAACTCCTTGCCTGGCAATGTCTGGCAAATCGTATTCCAGAGAGGAGTAGCCGAGACCTCGCCATAGACAGGATAGCCCACGGAGTACAAATAACTGACCACCCAACAGGCAATACATGCCAATAAGACCGGCACGAATGTCGGTGGCGCGGAGAAGTCGAATCGACGGGAATATTTGTTATAAGCTACTCGCATTTCTGATCAGGAATAGATAAATGCTGATTTACATGCGAGCCAACAGACGAGGCAAAAGAGAGCCTGCAACACACAAGGCTTGAATCGTCTGTTAGCTCACCCCATAAATCAGCATTTATGACAACAATTTATAAATCGAATCCGATATCATTACGGAAATATTTCTTTTCGAAATCAATGAGCTTGGCACCGGCGAAAGATCGGACAAGGGCTTCTTCCTTGTCGGCTCCGTAAGAGCTGACAGCGATGACACGACCGCCACTGGTCAGGATCTGCCCATCGGCAGCTTTTGTCCCTGCGTGGAAAATGATGTTTTCGGCGGGAACCTTATCCAGGCCACTGATAACCTTTCCTTTTTCATACGCTTCAGGATAACCGCCGCTTACCAGCATGACTGTTACGGCCGCACGCGGATCGTGAACCAATGTACGACTGCCCAAATTACCTTCGGCCACACCTTCCAACAGTTCAACCAAGTCGCTTTGGATACGTAACATGACAACTTCCGTTTCCGGATCACCCATGCGGCAATTATATTCGATCACCATAGGTTCGCCCTTCACATTGATCAGACCAAGGAAGATGAAACCCTTATAGTCGATATTTTCCGCTTTCAGCCCTTCGATCGTCGGACGGATAATACGCTCGTCCACCTTCTGCATAAACGTCTCATCGGCAAAAGGAACTGGAGAAACGGCTCCCATTCCACCTGTATTCAAACCTGTATTGCCTTCGCCGATACGCTTATAGTCTTTTGCCACCGGAAGCACCTTGTAGCTCTCGCCATCCGTCATCACAAACACGGAACATTCGATACCGTCCAGGAACTCTTCGATCACGACCGTCTTGCTGGCATCGCCGAACATACCCCCCAGCATATCGTCCAGCTCCTTCTTTGCTTCTTCGAGCGTGTCGAGAATCAGCACACCTTTACCGGCAGCCAGACCGTCGGCCTTCAATACGTAGGGAGCCTGCAATTCTTCCAGGAAAGCGTATCCTTCTTCTAAATTTCCGGCAGAAATACTCTTATAACGAGCTGTCGGAATGTTGTGGCGCATCATGAAGGCCTTCGCAAAGTCCTTGCTGCCTTCCAGTTGCGCTCCCTCTTTCGAAGGGCCTATCACGGGAATACCTGCCAGGGCGACATCGTTCTTGAAATAATCATACACCCCTTTCACCAGCGGATCTTCCGGACCTACCACCACCATACCGATATGATTTGCCAAGGCAAATTCCTTGATAGCAGAGAAATCGTCAGCCTTGATATTTACATTCGTGCCTACCAATGCAGTACCTGCATTACCGGGAGCGATAAATAACTGATCCACTTTCGGACTTTGAGCAATCTTCCAGGCTATTGCATGTTCGCGGCCGCCTGAGCCTAATAAAAGAATATTCATTTTTTTATAATTGACAATTGACAATTGACAATTGACAATTACTTGTCATTATCCTTTCCCAATCATCTTTTTTTAATGGTTATTGTTTTTTTGTTATTTCATCTTTGTTCTTTCTCTCAATTGTCAATTGCCCATTGTCAATTGTCAATTCTTAAGGTAGTCGTCAAAGTAGCGCGTTATCTTCTCATACAGATGCGGACGGTCTTTACCAATCACATTATGCAGATGGCGGGGATAAACGAAATAATCGGGATATGTATCCGCATCCACACAGGCTTTCAGGAATCCTAAACTGTGCTGCCAGACAACAACCGGATCAATATCTCCGTGGATCAACAGCAAATGTCCCTTCAGGTTACCCGCTTTCAATTTCAGGTTGGCATTCCTATAACCTTCCGGATTGTCCTGCGGACGGTCCATATAGCGCTCGCCATACATAATCTCGTAGTTGCTCCAGTCGATCACCGGACCACCGGCAACCCCCACTTTGAACAGTTCCGGATACGAACACATCAGGTTCGTCGTCATAAAGCCGCCGTAGCTCCATCCGTGCACACCGATACGGTCGGCATCGACATACGGAAGTGATTTCAGAAATTCAACGCCTTTTACCTGGTCTGCCATCTCGTTCACACCCAAATTACGATGTATGACATTTTCGAAAGCCTGTCCCCGGTTTGCCGATCCCCGACTATCGAGCGTAAAAACCACATATCCGCGTTGAGCCATATAGATATCCCAACCGCCTACACCGTTCTTCCATCCGCCTGTTACCAACTGGGCGTGCGGACCACCGTACACATAAACGATCGTCGGATATTTCTTCGTCTCATCCAGACCGACAGGTTTTACCAGACGGAAATTCAAATTAGTGACACCATCCGCTGCCTTGATCTTTCCGGTAACGATTTCCGGCATCGCATATCCTTCATACGGATCTTTCGCCGTCAGCAACGTCCGTAAAGTTTCACGTTTCTGTCCGTCGATAATCGAAATTTCACGTGGAACATCGGGAGCTGAATAACTGTCGATCAAATATTTACCGGAAGCACTCAGTTGCGTAGCATGAACTCCTTGCAAACCTCCCGAAGTCAATTCGTAAGAAGTTCCCTTTTTCAGGTCCAGGCGTGACGTTCCGACATACAGAGCATCACCATAACTGAACGAGCTCAGCATTGACGGCCTTGTGGAAGAGAAAAACAATGCCTTTCCCTTAACATCGAAACCGAGGATGTCCAGGACTTCCCACTCGCCTTCCGTCAACTGCTTCAACTGTTCTCCCTTCGTATTATACAGATACAAATGATTATAACCATCACGCCGGCTCTGCCAGATAAACTGATCCGGATTGTTCGGCAGGAAAAGCACCGGATGTTGCGGCTCTACATAATGTTCGTTCTTTTCGGTAAACAAATCCGCCTCTTTATCACCTGTCAAGGCAGAATAGCGTACCAGGTGCATCTCGTTCTGATCCCGGTTCAGTTCGGCAATATAAATGCTCTTTTCATCCGGGCTCCAGGTAATATTCGTCAGATACTTTTCCTTCGGTAATCCGGTTTTCAACCAGACGGTTTTTCCGGTCGCCAGGTTGTAGACACCGACTGTCACCTCATGGCTTTTCATCCCAGCCATCGGATATTTGTGCGGTTCGGCTTTCGCGCAACGGGCAGTAATGTCGACAAACGGATAATCCGTCACCATGCTTTCATCCATCCGGTAAAAAGCCAGCGCCGAACCATTCGGAGACCAGAAAGTCCCTTTATGGATACCGAACTCGTTCTGATGAACGGACTTCCCGCAAACAACACCTTCAGCCGTTTCGTCCGTCACGATACTGACAGCGTTATCCGGCGAAAGGATTTTCAGGTTGTCCTCCTCCGTAAAAGCCAAATAACCGTTGGCCGGACAAAAGTCTAAATTCTCCCAGGAACCATTCAGATCATACATGCTTACAATCCTGTTTTCCACAAAATCGTAATGGAAACGATGGTGCTTGGCATTAAAAGCAAGCACCGGCTGATCTTTGTAAGGAACCGAGAAGAAGGGCATACCGCCAACCGACTGCGCACCGGCCACCGCAAGCGCTTCGTTCAACTGCAGGCGAGTAAAGGCAACTTTCACCGCCTTTGTCGATTCTCCACTCATCATGCTGTCACCCTTGACATACAGATATGTGTCTCCACACCACTGCAACTGTTTCAAGTTGCGAGGCACAAAACGACTTTGCGTCTTTCCACCGGGAATCAAGTCATGCAAAGTAAACTGTTTGTCTTGTCCCATCATCGACAACGGATTTATAAGTGCCAAAGCACATAATACACCTAAAATATTAATCCTCAAAATCATCCTTTCCTCTTCTTTTGAATGGTTTCTTAAACGAACGGTCACCGAACTTTTTCTTACCGCCAAACTCCTCGTCATCCTTAAAATGTCTCTTGACAGGACGTTTGCCGACAAAATCCCTACGAGCCGGACGGCCATCTGCACGGTCATCGCCAAAATAGCGTTTGCCGGGAATAAAAGGCGTCCGCTCGTTGTCGTCCTCAGCATGCGCGGCAGCAAAACGGCGGGCGGGACGATCCACGCGGTCGGTACGGAAATTCGGACGTGACGAGCGGTCCGGCTTACGTTCGAAAGAAGGTCTTTCCGGGCGGGAAGGACGTGCTTCACCTTCTTCGTTCAGTGCTTTCTTATAGTCTTTGATTTTTCCTTCGAATATATCGTAACAACGGTATTCGCATTCTAACGATCCGTTCATAAGCTTCATCTTTTCACTCGGTTTCAAGCCGATCTTGTCGAAGCATTCATCCTTATAACTCAGAATCCATACTTTATAGCCAGTAAACACATGTTTGACACGTTCACCGATCATATTGTACAACCCCAACAAATCACGACTGGAAATACGTTCTCCATAAGGGGGATTGGTCACCATGATGCCCGGCTGGGGAGCCTCCGTGCATTGCTGGAACGGCTGGGTCCTTAGTTCGATATATTTCATCAGGCCGGCACTACGGATATTCTTCTCGGCAATCTCGATCGCCGCCGGATTGATATCGGCACCATAACATTTGAAATTAAACTCACGTTCCTGACTCTCGTCGTTATAGATACGGTCGAACAATTCCTGGTCAAAGTCGATCCATTTCTCGAAAGCAAACTCCTTACGATGCACGCCCGGCGCAATATTCAAGGCGATCATCGCCGCTTCGATCAGCAACGTACCGGAGCCGCACATCGGATCGACGAAATTCGATTCGCCTTTCCAGCCTGTTTTCAAGATCATACCGGCAGCCAACACCTCATTCAACGGAGCTTCCGTCTGGTCCACGCGGTAACCACGTTTATGCAAGCTCTCGCCCGAACTGTCGATAGAGAGCGTACAGTCGTTATGTGAAATATGAATATTGATATACAGATCCGGATTGTTTACACGGACAGAGGGGCGCTTCTGATCCTTCTCCATGAAATAATCCACGATCGCATCCTTCGTACGATAAGCAACAAACTTGGAGTGATTGAAATCTTCAGAGTAGATTACAGAGTCGATGGCAAACGTCTTGTCCAAAGACATGTAGTTTTCCCATTTCACCTTCTTAACCTCTTTGTAGACAGTATCGGCGTCTTTAGCTTTAAAGTGATAGATAGGCTTCAAGATACGCAATGCCGTACGGCAATAGAAGTTGGCTTTGTAAAGCACTTCCTTATCCCCGGTAAAGGAAACCATCCGGCGGCCAATCTGTATATCGTTGGCACCTAAAGATAATAACTCGCCGGCCAGGATTTCTTCCAACCCGTAAAGGGTCTTAGCCACCATTTCAAATGTTTCGCTCATTTTAAGTTGAAAGTTAACAATGATTCCTCATCGTTTATTAGTAATTCTATTTTAATTATTAATTATTCTTTGTTCTATGACTTCACTGGCAGTCAACTGACTTTATTAATTGTCTGCTGGCTCACGGTTGCTCCCGCCGGAACATCTTCCGTGATCCAGACGTTGCCACAGATCGTAGCTCCTTCGCCAATACGAATACGCCCTAACAATGTGGCATTGGAATAGACAGTCACATGATCGCCCAACACCGGATGACGCGGCACACCGCGTATCGCATTCCCGTTTTCGTCAGGCGGCAGTTTCTCTCCTGCCAGACTGACTCCTTGGAAGATACGGACGTGGTTCCCGATAACACTGGTCTCACCGATAACGGTTCCTGTCCCGTGGTCAATCGAGAAATAGTGTCCGATCTCCGCCCCCGGATGGATATCGATACCTGTCTCCGAATGGGCCATTTCAGTAATCATGCGGGGAATAAAGGGAACGCCCAACCGGTATAGCTGGTGCGCAATGCGATAGTTGCAGACAGCCCGGAAACCGGGATAGCAAAAAATAACTTCGTTGATGTTCTGAGCAGCAGGATCACCGTTGAAAGCAGCCTCGGCATCCGTCGCCAACAAGGCGCGCATTTCGGGAAGCGTACGGATAAAGGCTTCCGACAGTTTTTCCGCCTCGGTAAGGACCTTTTCTTCGGGACAAGAAACACAGACAGTATCAGCAAAACAAAGCCCTGCATAAATCTGCTTGGAAAGCAGCGTATGCAACGTTCCGACGTTCACGCCGGTATGAAAACGGATGGTCTGCTTGCTGATCCGTGCATTCCCGTAATAACCGGGGAAAAGGATTGCCCGGCATAAATCTATGATCTCTTTCAGCACCTCACCCGAAGGAAGCGCCTCTTCATCGCGGTAAGCATGAAACAGTTGATGGTAAGACCCCTCGTCCGAGAGCATCTCAACTGTATCATTCAAGACCTTGCTATGCTTTTGCAATCCCATTATTCAGCAATATCATATTTGGCAACAAAAGTAAGAAGAAATTGACAATTAACAATTGACAATTGACAATTATTTGCCCATCATACAACGCTTTATCCAAAAAGACAAACCACCCGGCAACGTCAATTTTCAATTTTTAACTTCCAATTTTCAGCTTATTATGCGGTGCCCCGAATTCCTTGCAGGTCACTTCGTCCATTTCCACAATCCATATTTTGACATTCTTCACAGCCGGATCGGAATAGCGGAATTCCTTATCCGAATACTGTTTCATAATGATATCCAAAGCTTCCGTCTTCTTGTCGAAATCTTCTTCAAAACGAACTTCACCCCAGCAGATCACGCTCTTGGAGCGCATCCGGTAGCTACAAGCGACCTCCGGATGCTGGAAAACGAGATCATGATCCGTGCTAAACGTAATGCAGACACGCGGATTCCGTTCCAAAATGGAGATACTCCGTCCTTCCTGTGCCGAATGCAGGTATATAACACCATCACGATAGCCAAAGTTCATCGGCAATACATAGGGAGTCCCATCCGTATCGGCCAGTCCCACATAACAGATATCACACTTCTTAATGGTCGCTTCAATCAGTTCTTTGTCGGTATGTACTAATGTCTTCATTTCGCATTTCTGTTTTTATCCCTACAAACATACAAGTTTTTTATCTTTTTCAAGATGCTCTCGCAGGATATATTTGTCGCATCCTCCTACAAAAACAGAAAGGGCATTCTCATTTTCCTATCAGCACGTCATAATATCATAGCAAAGGTTCTTTGTCAGTTTAAAGACAGCACTTCACAACCAAAACCCAACAAATAAAAGAAACTGACCTCGATAAGCACTGCCGGATGAGGAATTTTCCCTTCTATCTGGTTCAACGATCCGACATAAGAGGCGACGCGAACCGATGGATGCCCGATCCAACATTCCCGTATATCTTGCCGTCCGGCAAGATAACCGTGGCAGTCGTATTGGCGGGTACCTCGACTGTCAACTCAAACGAATCCGCTTCTATCCTCCAGTCCGAGCGGACGGGACCGTACAGGGATTGATACGATCCGCTGCAATAAGTGAGGCCGCCCACCGGTTGAGGAGCGATGACAATGTGCTTCATACCCGGCTCCGCTTCATCATAACGGATTCCGGCAAGTGTCCGGTAAAACCAAGCCACCACGCTACCGAACATCGGATGGCAACGGGAAGCCTTTCCTTCCCATCGCTCCCATAAACAAGAATAACGGTCATCCATCACATACCCGAACCCCGGTATCTCGCGCTGGTTCATCAACCGGAAAGCAATATCGGCACGTCCGTTATCACTCAATACTTTCAAGAGCAAAGGCGTTGCCATGATACCTGTGTCAAAATGATTTCCTATACTGTCCAGATGAGCGAGCAAAGCGTTGAACACGGCTTCCTTTTCACCTTCCGGCACCATTCCGAAAGCCAGCGGGAATACATCCGCACCTTGTCGCCCTTCCCAATAATGATGGGTCGACGGATTGAAAAAGACAGTATTGAAATCCTGCCTGATCCGTGTGCACAGCCGGTCAAAGTGCAGTCTGTCTTCCTCTTTCCCTAAGACAGCCGCAACCTTAGACATCAAGTCTGCCGAATGATAGTAATAAGCCGTATTGACCAACGGTTCGGGCAGTTCCATCTTCTTCCCCGGTGCACACCAATCCCCCAGGCACCAGCCATCCGGCTCTTCCCGGACGATGATTCCACGGGCGTCGGTCCTTGTTCCCAGATAGGCAACCCATTGTTTCATACCTTCATAATGACGGTTCAACAAAACCGTATCGCCATAATAACAATAATAGGCCCAGGGCATGATCACATAAGCCGATCCCCATGCCGGACCGCCTCCTCCACCACCGAAAGGTGCGGTATGCGGAACATAACCGCTCTTCCGATTCCGGGCATCCCCCATATCGTCAAACCATTTCCGGTAAAACTGCGTCATATCGAAAGATAAGATAGAACTTTCCACGACCACCTGCGCGTCTCCAGTATAAGCCAACCGTTCCCGGTGCGGGCAATCACTGCTGATACTGCCGTGAAAGTTATTCTTCTGCGTCCGCAAGTAGACTTCGTTGATCTTATTAAACAATTCGTTCGAACAACTGAAACTTCCGGTAGGCTGCGGATCGGTATGCACGACTTTTGCAACCAGACTTTCCTTGTTCATCCTGACCTGTCGGGATATGACTTCGATATAGCGGAACGTGTGCCAGGTAAAACGCGGTTCCCATTGTTCCACTCCACCGCCCCGCAACGTATAGAGGTCCACTTGTCCGAAATCATTTTTTTCCTCTCCGACAAAACGAAGCTTGATCCGGTCACCGGCATTGCCTTGCACTTTTATATGCGCCCAGCCGGAAATCATCTCCGGAAATGCATACCAATAAGTAGAATCGTCCTTTTGTTCGCAGCTTACCGGCTGCAATATCCGGATAATTTTCTCATGAGGGGCAAGTTGAGCATGCAGACTACCCTTCGGCGCCCTTACCAAAAGGGCTTTCTTCCAGGAAGAATCCTTGTACCCGTTCCGGTTCCAGCCGTCCAGCTCTAGCCGGGCATCATATTCTTCACCTGTGAATATGGCGTCATGCAGTAAAGGGCCGGTCGTTGTTTTCCAGCTATCATCCGTAACAACCAGTTCCGTCGATCCATCAGTGTATTCTATCTCCAACTGGCATAACAGCCGGGGCGTATCGTACCACATACAACCTTCCACCGTCCGGTCACGCTGGTTATACCAGCCGTTTCCCAACAGAACTCCAACCGTATTCTCCGCTTTCTGCACCAAAGACGTGACATCGAACGTATTATAGAGAACCCTTTGGTTAGATTGATCATCAAAGAAATACAACATCTTTTTGAGCGGACGACGATCGAAATTGGTAACGGCGGGAGCCAATACCTGGTCGCCTACCCTTTCGCCATTCAGGTACATTTCATAAAAGCCCAGTCCGCATATATAGGCTTTCGCCTGTTTGACCGGCTTGTTTATCCGGAATGTTTTACGGAAATAAGGAGCCGGAGTAGTCAACGTCGAGTCGGGATAAGCGTCTTCCCGGTTGCCGATCCACCGGGCTGTCCAATCAGACGGTTCCAACAATCCCATCGTCCATCTCCCTGTTTCACTCCAAGGCGAAGCCTCTCCCGCTTCATCCCAAACCATCGCTTTCCAGTAAAGCGTTTGCCTGGAATCAAGCGGTTTCCCTTCATATCCTACCTGGCTGGAACGGGAAGATGTTATTTTCCCGGAATCCCAAAAATCCGCTTTTCCTTCAGCTAGCAAAGAAGGAGAGCTTGCCACGAGGATACGGTAGGCTGTCTGACTTTTCGCTTGCCCGGAGGATTGCAACTGCCAACTCAACAAGGGCTTTTCATTCTCCACTGCAACCGGATCTTCCAGATATTCACACCGAAGATTGCAGACAGATATTCTTTCCTGTCCCGAAACAAAAAACACAAATCCCCAAAGGAAAGAGAGTAACAGACAATAATACTTCATAACATTAAGATCAACTGAATTTCCATGATATCCAATGCACAAATATATGGATATACCGTCGTCCGCCACTTACAAATTTGAGAATTAATCATGCAGAAATGATACAAGAAGAAAGATTTCCCGCCACAAAAACAAAAAGGGCCGAAACTTTCATTCCGACCCTTTTGCTCTGTGAGTTGTCTCACGAGGATTCGAACCTCGACAGACAGAACCAAAAACTGTAGTGCTACCATTACACCATGAGACAATCCGGCGCTTTATCTAAAGCGATGCAAAGGTAAGAATAAAATCTTACCTTGCAAGCATTTTTTGTAAAAAATCCAAACAGTTTCTTATTTTACGATCAGTAAATAGTAATTCTTCTTACCTCTCTGAACCAGCAAATATTTCTCATCCAACAGGGAAGAGCAGTCGATAACCATATCCTGATCCGTCAGTTTCTCTTTGTTTACACTGATACCGCCGCTCTGAACCAACTTGCGCATTTCGCCTTTCGACGGGAAAATTGCCGCCTTTTCAGTGAACAGGTCGATCGCTTTAACACCGGCACTCAACTCTTCACGGGAAACCTCAAACTGGGGAACACCGTTGAACACATCCAACAATGTCTGTTCATCCAAATGTTTCAATGCTTCCGACGTAGAGTTTCCGAACAGTATATTGGAAGCCTCGACAGCAGCATCGTAATCTTCCTGGGAATGAACCATGACCGTCACTTCCTTTGCCAAACGTTTCTGCAACGGACGGAGATGCGGTGCTTCTTCCTGTTCTTTGATCAGGGCATCAATTTCTTCCTTGGGCAGATCGGTAAAGATCTTGATATATTTGGCAGCATCGGCATCGCTCACGTTCAGCCAGAACTGGTAGAATTTATAAGGAGATGTATAACGGCGATCCAACCAAACGTTGCCAGACTCAGTCTTGCCGAACTTGCCTCCGTCGGCTTTCGTAATCAACGGGCAGGTCAAAGCAAAAGCCTCACCACCCAACTTACGGCGGATCAGCTCCGTACCGGTCGTGATGTTACCCCACTGGTCGGTTCCTCCCATTTGCAAGCGGCAGCCTTCGTGTTCATACAGATACATATAATCGTATCCCTGAAGCAACTGGTAAGAGAATTCCGTAAACGACATACCGACAGAAGATTCGCGGCTCAGGCGTTTTTTAACAGATTCTTTAGCCATCATATAGTTAACAGTGATATGCTTACCGATATCGCGGATAAAATTCAAGAAAGAATAATCCTTCATCCAGTCGTAATTGTTTACCAACTTGGCAGCATTAGGCGCGTCCGAATCGAAATCCAAAAACTTGGACAACTGCTTCTTAATGCTATCCTGGTTATGACGAAGCGTCGCTTCATCGAGCAGGTTACGTTCCGCCGACTTCATTGAAGGGTCTCCGATCATACCGGTAGCTCCGCCGACCAGAGCAATAGGACGGTGTCCTGCACGTTGGAGATGTTTCAGCATCATAACCGATACCAGGTGACCGATATGTAATGAGTCAGCCGTCGGGTCAATACCTACATAAGCAGAAGTCATCTCTTTTTGCAACTGTTCTTCTGTTCCGGGCATCATATCAGCGATCATGCCCCTCCATGTTAATTCTTCAACAAAATTCATCGTTTTAGATTATAGTATTAATTGAATGCGGGCAAAGGTACGACTTTATAATTGAAAATGGAGAATTGAGAATTGAAAATTAGGGTATAACAATGATTTAAGGTAGATGAAGGATGTCGCGGACGTTTTCGGCAATCTGTCCGGCGAACTGTTCAAGCCGGAGATTCAAGGAAACCGAAAGGTTCCGGTAGACAGTTCGGATATCGATTTCGCGATCGTCCGTTTCGGCGAACAAACGGCCGGGCCATGCTTCACGTACGGCTCCGGGGTTGAAATACTCGCCAAAGGAGAGGTAAAAACCCTGCCGGATAAGTTGCCCGGCTAATGTGGCATTACCACGAAAACCATGTATAATCCACGGTACACAGGGCTTTAGTTCTTTTTTCGAGGCTATCAGTTCGTCCCAAGCTTTCACGCAATGAATGATTAAAAAGATGCCGGCATTTTCGGCAAGAGAGGCCGACGCCCTAAAGATTTCCCGCTGACAGTCCAACGGAGCTTCCGCACCTTTATCCAAGCCCGTTTCGCCAATAGCCACTACATCCGGAAATGAGACCTGCCGCTTCAATTCGGCAAGCTGTTCTTTCACGTTATATATATACCAGGGATGAATGCCGACAGAACGGAACAACCCCGTTCCCACGTCGAACGTAGGAACCAGACTGTTAACTATAGCGGCATCTTCCGGATGAACGGGCAAATGGTGAGTATGTATATCGTAATAAACCATACTTTACGGTACAGGATCATATCCGCTTCCTCCCCAGGGATGGCAGCGAAGAATGCGTTTGACTGCTAAATATAATCCCTTTACCGGACCATGTTTTTTGAGAGCCTGCACAGCATATTCGGAACAAGTAGGCGTGTACCTGCACGATGCCGGCGTCATGGGAGAAATGCAATATTTATAAAAATAGACCGGCAACAACAGAAGGAAAGTAAAAAAACGCTTTATCATGCCTTGTCGCGAAGTACGTTCAATGCTTTTGTCATGGCTTTTTCCATATCGGCAAAAGGATGGATTTCCTTGTCCAAATAAAGGAAAGCAACCAGCATACGCTTGTTTTTTCCCGTCAGCGGATCGATCAGATCATATTTGCGTACCCGATAGGCTTCGCGAACCTGACGTTTGATCAGATTCCGTTTTACGGCACGCCTGAATTTTTTTTTGGGAACACTCACCAAGATAGACACTGGAGCTAATGTCTCTTCTTCCACCGCTAAATAAACGACCCGCAGTGGAAACGCCACAAACGATTGCCCTTTTGCAAACAACAGGTCAATGTAACGTTTCCACGACAGACGTTCTTCTTTTGAAAGGGTATACCTTCTATTTACCATTCTTTTTATTACTACCCATCTCTTTTTTCAGATACAATTCCAGGGCAGCCGTCATAGATGGAGCTTCGGGAGTCGGCGCTTCCACATCCAGACGCAAACCGGCCTCTTTCACCGCTTTGGCTGTTGTCGGGCCGAAACATCCGATCTTTATATCTTCTTGTTTGAAATTCGGGAAGTTCTTCAACAGAGAGGAAATTCCCGAAGGGCTGAAAAATACCAGCATATCATAGTCGAATTTCTCGTCTTTAGAGAAATCATTGCTTACGGTGCGGTACATAACAGCTTTCGTAAAAGAAATCTTTTTCGCTTCCAACATAGTTAACAAATCATCTTTATGCACGTCGGAAACGGGCACAAGATATTTTTCTTTTGCATGTTTGCCGATAACTGTAACCAGATCATCCAGCTTTCCGGTCTGTCCAAAAAAGATCTTACGCTTCCTATACACAATATATTTTTGCAAATATACGGCAATGGCCTCAGTCATACAGAAATACTTCATCGTTTCGGGAATGGCAACACGCAGCTCCTCACACAGGTGAAAGAAATGATCGATCGCCGTACGGGCCGTGAAAACAACAGCCGTATGATCCAAAATAGAAATTTTCTGCTGTCTGAACTCCTTAGATGAAAGAGGTTCTACTTTAATGAATGGACGGAAGTCAATCTCAACTCCATACTTCTCTGCAATGTCGAAATACGGGGACTTCTCGGATGCAGGCTTCGGTTGTGATACCAGCAACTTTTTGATGTTCAATGCCATAGAGTACTTGTCTCGATAAAGTTATACAAATAAACCATACCTTCGTACAAAAATACCAGAGGTAAAATTTCTTGGCCGCAAAGGTACAAACTTATATACAATAAACCAGTGCTTTTCTTGTGAAATATCCGTATTGTCTTATAAATTATTACAAAACGACACAAAATATAGAGAATACAAAACATTACTATCGGTATAGTTACGTATGTCCCGACAAACACCAACCACAACACCGGAACGTATAAAGAGACTCCCCAAATCCCCATAATAGCATTATAACTCGTCTTCCATAACTTATACTTATCTGGGTCGGAAAACACGCAGCCCAGGAGGTAATAACAGCATTGTTTAAACTGATAAAACAGGAATAAAACACAAAAAACCGTTCCGATCGCCGATAAAACCGCCTGCCATTCCGCATAATTCACAAATCCGTATATCCTGCCGACCGCAATCAGGGCGATACTTGAAAGGAACAAGACTTGGAATGTCATAAAATTGCGGAAAAAGAATATGCTCTTCCCTATTACATCGTCAAATAGATTCTGCCTTTCCTTCACGAGAAAAGCATCTTTCAGCATCTTCACAAACAGTTGGAAATTCGTCCGGAACACAAAGGAAAAGACAATAAATAGGAATAACAGCAGGGAGAAGATGACATCATCCACCAACTGCCCGTCCCATAAGCGAATGCCCACATATCCTTCAAATATATTCATGTTCCCTGCGTATTACAGGTGCAAAGATAATCAAAAAAGAAAGGCAAGCTTACCCGACAAGCTTGCCTTCTCAAACAATCAACCGTTATGAATAACGATCTTAGAAACTATCTTTATGAGAGGACGAGTAGACCTCGCCCCTACCGACGTCATTAAATATTGTAGTATTGTTCCCAGCCTTTACGCGGCATTTCGCCAACCAGCATCTGGTTCATAACCGGATCGTTCACGATCTGCTTCGTGTCGCGGTCGAACACGATCTTGCGGTTCATGCGCTGTGCCAACACGCCGAGACAGAATACCTGGCTCAACGGACCTGCGATAGAGAACGGAGAACGGGTCTTTTCCTTGCCCTGGCAAGCCAATAGGAAGTTTGCGTAGTGGTTGGACGGGCTCTTTTGATATTCCGGCAACTTCGGATTCATATCCTTGGCTACCTGATCAGGAATCACAGACAAGGTGCTACCATGAGAACCACCCTTGAATGTCAAAGTCTTCGTATAGATTTCCTTACCCGGGTTCAATTTTGCCAACTGAAGTTTGCCACCGGCAACCGTCGGGATATTCGGATCGACATCGGAAGAACCGTAGTTCTCAGGAACAGGAGGAATATTATCCAGACCGTCATACCAGGTAATATCGACAGCTGGCATTTCTTTTCTTTCCGGGAATCTGAACAGGATACGGGAAGACATCGGGAAGAAGAACGGGTTATGATCTTTCAGATACAACGGGTTTACTTCCGTCGGCAGACCGAGATCCAGGAATTCGTGTGCGGTATCGATGATGTGAGCCCCCCAGTCGCCCAATGCGCCCATACCGAAATCGTACCAGCAACGCCACTGTCCCAAATGGTAGTCATGATTATATTCGTGGAACGGACGAACACCCAACCAAGTGTCCCAATCCAATGTTTCGGGAACTGGTTCACCCATCGGCATGTGCGTGATGTTCGGGTTCCAGTTATGCCAACGGCGCGGAGAGTTCATGTGAGCTGTTATAGCAGTGACGTCTTTGATCAAACCGGCTTCTTTCCATGCCTTGAACTGGAAGTAGTTGGCTTCGGAATGTCCCTGGTTACCCATCTGGGTAACGACACCGAATTTCTTTTCGGCACGCATCATCACTTCGATTTCCTGGAAGGTGCGGGCCATCGGTTTTTCCACATATACATGTTTTCCATGAGCCATTGCCTCGATCGTGATCGGGAAATGCGCGTGATCAGGTACACCGACTGTAACAGCATCGATCTTGTCGGCCATCTTGTCGAACATCTGGCGGAAATCCTGGAAACGCGGAACTTTCGGGAACATGGAAATAAGTTTCTGAGTATGAGGTGCACCCATATCTACATCACAAAGTGCAACCACTTCGCACAAACCGGTTTTATACAGTTCCTGTGCGATCTCGCCTCCACGGTTACCGATACCGATAAAAGCGATTCTCACTTTTTCGTTGGCACTGACAAAAGGAACACCCGGCATGGCATTGGCCTTAGACGGAATCCAAAAAGAAGGAATTGCTGCCGCAGCTGAAAGGGCGGCTGCCCGTTTCAGGAACGAGCGACGTGAAATATCTTCAGATTTCATGGTAAATATATTAGATAAATTATTAATGTTTGCGTGCACATAAAAACAACAACCTCACAAAAATAGATATTTTTTTCTTACATAAAAGCTTTCTCAGAAGTTTTTTCCTAAATCTTAGCAAACGTTTTCCGGTTTATGGGTGTTGTAACAAAAAACTATATACATTTGTCGACTTTTAAATAAGAATATAAGTGATATGAAGATCAGACAGATTCTATCCATCGGATGTTTCCTTTGGATACTAGCCTCCCTCCGTTTGGCAGCGCAGCAACCGGAAATACAACCCTTGCCCATAGACCCGAAAATAAGATACGGACAGCTAAATAACGGGTTGACTTATTACATCCGACACAATGCACAGCCGAAAGACCGTGCGGATTTCTTTATCGCCCAGAATGTCGGATCGATCCTGGAAGACGAAAACCAGCGCGGACTGGCCCATTTCCTTGAACACATGGCGTTCGACGGAACAAAGAACTTCCCAGGGCATGGCATGGATGAATTTACCGAAAGCATCGGGATGCGCGGAGGTGAGAACTTCAACGCTTATACAAGTTTCGACGAAACGGTCTACATGATCATGAACGCTCCGGTCACTCGCGAGAGCATTGTCGACTCCTGCCTGCTGATCCTGCACGACTGGTCGGGCTTCATCACCCTCGCAGATACGGCCATCGAAAAGGAACGGGGCGTGATCCGGGAGGAATGGCGCACGCGGCAGGATGCCCAGGCGCGTATCTGGGAACAGCAGCTCCCGAAAATGTTTCCGGACAACAAATATGCATACCGGATGCCGATCGGCACGATCGACGTGATCAACAACTTCAAGCCGGACGAGCTTCGCGACTATTATAAAAAATGGTATCGCCCCGACTTGCAGGGCATTATCATTGTAGGGGACATAGATGTAGACAAGGTGGAAGCGGCCGTAAAACGTATTTTTGCTGATATCCCGGCTCCGGTAAATCCGGCCAAACGGGAATATACGGAAGTGGCGGACAATGATAAACCGCTTGTTTCCATAGCTACGGACAAGGAGGCTTCCAATATGGTCCTTTCCATATTCTATAAGCACGACAAGATGCCGAAAGAGTTGTATGCCACCGCCGCCGGGTTGATGAAGGACTATATGGAGAATGTCGTCGAAACGATGATAAACGAACGCTTTGCCGAGATGATGCAAAAAGCGGATCCTCCCTTTGTCGCCGCCCAGGCTTCGGATGGAGATTTCATGATTGCCAAGACAAAAGGCGCTTTCACGGTTGCCGCCCTGGTAAAGGAAGGTGAGATCGACAAGGCACTCGACGCGCTTGTGACGGAGACGGAACGGGTGAAACGGTACGGCTTCACGGCTTCCGAATATGACCGCGCCCGTATCAATGTCCTGAAACAATACGAATCGCTGTTCAACGACCGCGACAAACAAAAGAACCGCTCTTATACGAACGAATATGTCCGCCACTTTACAGACGGTGGTTACATTCCGGGCATAGAAACGGAATATCAGCTAATCAGCCAGATCGCACCGCAAATCCCGATCGAGCAGGTGAACCAATACGCCCAGAGCTTGATCGGCGACAAGAATATCGTAATCGGCTTGACCGGCCCTGACAAGGCAGACATAAAATATCCGACCGAGGCCCAATTATTGGAAGACTTTATCAAGGCGCAACAATTACCGGTCAAACCCTATGAAGAGACTGTTTCCAACGAACCGCTGATCCCCGAACTGCCCGCTCCGGGAAAGATCAGGGAGATGAAAACGGACCCGCTGTTCGGCGCGACGGTCCTGACACTCGACAACGGTATCAAGGTCGTACTGAAACATACGGACTTCAAGAAAGACGAGATCCTGATGACGGCCACCAGCCCCGGTGGCAGCACCTTGTTCGGAGCGAAAGATATCGACAACCTGAAAGTATTCAACGATGTCATTACGCTTGGCGGAGCCGGCAATTTCTCGGCAACCGATCTGAACAAGGTATTGGCAGGAAAGAAAGTCTCCTGCTCTCCTTCCATCGGCCTGAATACGGAAAACGTAAACGGTTATGCCGCTCCTGCCGACCTGAAGACATTGTTTGAGCTGGTTTATCTCTATTTCACGGCTCCGCGCATGGACGAAGAGGCTTATACATCCTTCGAGAACCGTATGATCGCACAGTTGAAAAACCTGGAACTGAACCCGATGGTGGCGTTCAGCGACACACTGACAAAGGCGATTTACGACAATAACCCGCGTGCCGCCCGCATCACGGCCGGCGACTTCAAGCAGATCAGCTACCCACGCATCATGGAGATGTACAAAGAACGGTTTGCCGACGCTTCAGACTTTATCTTTACGTTCGTCGGAAATATCGACACAGACAGTATCCGTCCTTTTGTAGAACAATATCTGGCGACACTCCCGGTCAAAGGACGTGCCGAAAAAGCCAATCCCGCCGAAGTACCGGCTATCCGCAAGGGCGAATACACGAATATCTTCAAACGCGCTCTGGAAACACCGAAAGCGTCGGTTGTCAACTTCTGGTCCGGCAAGATGGAATATAACCTTGAAAACATCCTCACCGCCACTATGTTAAAGCAGATTCTCGATCTGGTCTACATGGAAAAGGTACGCGAGGACGAAGGCGGGACATATGGAGTACAGACTTCCGCACAGATTTCTTCCTTCCCTGAAGGGCAGACATTCCTGCAAACCTATTTCGATACAGATCCGGCCAAACGGGAAAAGATGAACGCTATCGTCCGGACAGAACTGGATAACATCGTCAAATCCGGCCCGCGCGACGAAGATTTCAAGAAGAGCCAGGACAATATCCTGAAGCGCCACACAGAGAACCAGCAAGAGAATGTTTACTGGCTGACGACTTTGGATAATTATTACTTCCGCGGGTTCAACGGCGAGACAGCATACGAAGAAACGATAAAAGGCATCACGCCAGCCAAGATTCAAGCTTTTGCCAAAAAGTTGTTAGGACAGGGCAACCAGATCGAAGTGGTAATGGAGCCGTAACCGCCTTGCAGAAGTTATTACGCCTACATAAGGTACATTTTTACAGAAAACAAGCAGGAAAAAAGTGAAAAGCAAGCGGAAATGTACAGGAACACGCCCATCTTCAGGCTTCATACACCCGGATGTTGCCGCCCTCGACATCCGGATGTTCATGGCTCCGACACCCGGATGTTTGGGAAGATTACATACCAATCTGTTGTAATCAAGATACTTGCTAAGAAAAAAAAGACTGTATGTTTTACAAAGCATGGGTAAGGTGTGATACATAAGTACACAGGAGTGATACATGAATCCGGCATGTATCACTCCTGTGTATCATGTTTACCAATGCTTGCAAAGCTGTTAGTGATAGAGTGACAGAGGATCTCGAAAAAAGAGTATGGACATGGACATAGAAGCACTCTGAACAAAGCGTCAATTAGTTTTCTTCTTCACTTTGAAATGATCGAATCCTTCCCCGTATACACCGATAACGGCACTTTGCGAAACGAAAGCCCTCGGATCAATATCATTGATGATTTGGAAAATCGTATTAGACTGGCTCTTTTTTGCCAAGACAAACATCATTTTCACTTGCTTTCCCGTATAAAGCCCGGTCCCGTCGATCACAGTCACACCTCTGTGCAAAGCATTAATCTCCCTACCGATCTCCTCATATTTACTGGAAATAATGAAGAACTGGACCGACTGGCGAGAGCTGTTAACCACCTGGTCAATCATATACCCTGTGACAAACAGCGTCACATACCCGTAAACAACCTTCTCCAAATCATGTAGCACAAAATAGCTGGACGCGATGATGATCATATCGCAGAACATAATCATACGCCCCAAGCTGACATCCCTGTATTTGTTGACAATCGCTGCAATAATATCCGTACCTCCCGTACTCCCGTTCGCAGTGAAAGCGAAACCGATACCGCTACCGCAAAAGATAGCCCCCAGGATACAAGCCATAAACGGTTGGTCGTGCAACAATTGAAGCCCGGATGTCAAACGCTGTATCACGGAAAGGAAAAACGTCAGGACGAAAACGGCATACACCGTCTTCATACTGAACTTCCAACCCAAAATCTTCAGCGAGAGCAGTAATAGCAAAGCATTAATGGCAAAATAAGTGTATTGTACAGGCAAGCCCGTTCCCCAATAGACAATAGAGGCAATACCCGGAACCGCCCCGGAAGGCAAATCGTTTGGCAACAGGAAAACAGTCCACCCGATTCCATAAAAGATCATACCTAAGGCGATCATCAGGTAGTCCTTTAATTCTCTGACCATTACATGGTTAGAGTTCATTGACAATGTTGGTTTCATTCTTCGTTTGTTTTATGCGGCTGCAAAAGTACAAAACAATTGACAATTGAGAATTGAGAATTGACAATTAAATATCATTCCTTTCCCGATTGGCAGTTATCCATTGTCAATTCTCAATTCCCCATTCGTCCAGCCACTCGATAACCGGCTGTTCGCCTTCGAAACGGATAGGCAGCCAGATATAACGGCCGTCTATGGCGTTCTCCGGTGTCCAACGGTCTCCCATATAGATGAACCGGTCAGGCTTGCCAGGAACAGGCAGCACATAAGTGCTCTGCGAGTGGAAAGAGGTTTCCGAATCAGCTCCCACAAACGGATTCGCCAACTCTTTCCACGGCCCCCAGATAGAAGAGGCAACTGCGGAACGCCCTGGATTCGGCGCCCAGCCGGTGCAGCCGGACATGATCAGATAATACTTGCCGTCTTTCTTGAACATGGCAGGCGCTTCCATGAAACGACCGACAAAGAAACGGGCGTAATTACCGGAACAAGCTGTATAATCGTCCGTCAGCTCGGAAATATGCAACGTGCTGTTATCCTCCGAAGCATAAATATGATAAGCCTTTCCATCGTCGTCGACAAACAGGTTCATGTCACGTGCCATCTGCCCGCTCTCAAAATCGCGTCCCAGCAGGTTCAACGTGTCAGGATGGGCAGGCAGACCACCTCCACCGAAACCTTTCTTCGATTCTTCGGGAACCGGACCTTTATGGATATCCAACACATTCTTCGGCCAGAAACCGGCGTTCGGACGATCGGCAGACAACAACTTGTACGGTCCTGTAACCTTTTCGCTGACAGCCACACCACTTTTGGCTCCCGTATAACCGGCGCCTTTCGGTTCAAGATGGAACCACATCACGTACCTACCCGTCTTTTTATTGAAAATAACCTTCGGCCGCTCCAGAATGCAACCTTTCACGATCGGACTCGACTCGTCATCCGAAACAGACAAAGCGATTCCTTCGTCTTTCCAGTTATATAAGTCTTTGGAAGAATAGCAATGAACGCCGACCTGGGCTACATTTCCCCCTTCGCCTTCCGTCTTATGCTCGCCGAACCAATAATAGGTATCGCCCTGCTGCAACATACCGCCACCATGAGCATTGATGTGCACGCCGTTATTGTCCGGCCAAATTTCACCGGGTTTAAAAACATTCCCGGCCTGTGAAGTCCCGGTTTTCCCTTTACATCCGCACAAAGCGAAGAGCAACAGCAGAGGATAAATGACAATTCGTTTCATACCTGGCTGTTTATACATCGCAGATACGGATACATTTCTCAAGCGAGGCGATTTTGTCTTCCTGCTTCGGGACAAATTCCTGTCCGACAAACCCTTTATAGCCGGTTTCCACAATCGCTTTCATGATAGCCGGATAGTAGAGTTCCTGCGTTTCGTCGATCTCCGCACGGCCGGGAACGCCTCCGGTATGGATATGAGAGAAATACTGGTGATATTTCCGGATATGCTCGATCACGTTTCCTTCCATGATCTGCATATGGTAGATATCATACAACAGCTTGAAGTTCGGCGAACCGATACGGCGGCACAGTTCCGCTCCCCAAACGGTATGGTCGCACAAGTAATCCTTATGACCGACACTGTTCAGAAGCTCCATCGTGAGGACGACATTATACTTTTCGGCTATCGGCATCAGACGCTTCAACCCTTTTTCACAGTTTTCCCAACCCTGCAAATCAGTTACACCATTCCGGCGACCGGAAAAACAGATCAGGTTCGTCAGCCCGGCCTCGGCCACCATCGGAATGACTTGTTCATAACTGGCAACCAGCTCGTCATGCAACTTGGGATCATTGAACCCCCTGTCGATACCTAAGCCCGCACCCTGCGCCATCGCAACCGTCAAACCATGTTTCTGCACGATAGGCCAGTCTTTCGGGTCGAGCAGTTCTATCGATTCGATTCCTATGTTTTTACAAATCTCACAGAATTCATCCAACGGATAACTGCCGAAGCACCATTTGCTCACGGAATGGCGGATATTGCCTTTCAGCGGTTCAGGTTTCTCTACTTTCTTCTTCTTTGCGAGAGCTGCTGCTTCCATACCGGATACAGCCATCGCTGCGCTTCCTGCCAACACCGTCTTAATGGCGGTTCTTCTCGAAATGTTTTTCATACTATTCTTGTTCTTAAGTTAATAAATTATTTAATCAGCTCCCATTTGCCTTGCAAATAAGCTTTGTCAATTACGCTTGCCAACGCCTTGTCGTTTGTCCGTCCGGCCAGATCTTTCAGGTCATTGTACAGATAGAACTGCAACCAAAAACCATAATGATAGCGTTCGCGAATGGATTTCGGCTGTAACATCAAAGCATACCATTTGGTATTCAGCTTCTTGGCTTTTGCCACTTCGACCGCTTTCTCGGCATTCTTCCACATGGCATCGGAAACTTTCGATTCGAGATCGACAAAATCTTCGTACTTCATGGAAGCGGTATTGATCACCTGACAACGGTCGTCCAGCCCCAGCTCTTTCATGGAAAGGCGTTGTTCGAACACCTTGTCGCCATCCAGGTCGAATTCCATCAGGTCGAAGAAGCCGTTATTGTCCGTATCCGTATATTTGACAGTCGGAAACACGGTCGGCTCGGTCTCGATGCGTTTCGGACCGTAACCGTCATAGATTCCGCCCATTCCCTGATAGTAACGGGCATTCTGGTCGATGCGCCAGCAACCCCATTCGGCTCCGTACAGATGGATCTTTCCATCTATCGGGCTGACATACAACTGGCCGTGGCCGGAATTGTCTTCATCCCATTCACCCCGGTCACCCGCCGGATCAGCCTGTCCGTTATTGTCAATTCCACCTTGGTTCTTTCCTACCTTGAACGGATCTCGCGGCTGATACAACTCCACACGTTCCCAACGATTGCAATCGTCGTCCTCATCGTAAGTAAACCAAACTTTATCCCATTTACCTTCTTTGAATGTCAGATCCCAGGCGGCATCATGATCCGGATACAACAGTTCCGGAAGCTTACGCCAACGGGCATCGAGGAAGAACGTATCGGCTTCGGGAAGTCCGCGCAGGTTCTTGTTGATATGTTTCTGGTTTTCGTAGTTGAAGCCGGGACCTGTAAAATGGATGGTCATATCGAAATCGAACTCATTGCCCGGCGCATTGTCGTTATCCGTATCCATCGAAACGGAAACCCAGTCGATATTACCTGAGAGGACGGAATTTGCCTGTCCGTTCTCTTTCACGATCTTAGGAGAGTCGCAGAAACGGATCGCCATCTCTGTCAGCCCGTCATTGTCGGGATCATAGAACAGGAAAGGGTTTTCCCAGTTCATACGGACATCGTTCACACGTTCGGTCGTGCTGTGTATCTTCATGAAAGTGCTCTTCCCGTTATAATCTTCGTAGAAATCCGACAGGCCGTTATGTATCCAACAGCGGAGGGTGAACGTGTTCCAGTCGATATAGTTGAACACGTCGTCCTTGTCCGTATCCACCACCCACATATAATGCCCGTTGCCGGTCTTCATCCGATTTGCTTCGGGGATATTGTCGACTACGACCTGCATGGCCGGATTACCGTCTTCATCTTCGCCCACCCAGTCGATGATAAGGTCACCGTAACCACCGTAGACACCGTCCTTATTACGGTCTATCATCAGGCAGTCGTTATCGGTATCGCCCTCCAGATCGCCGTACTGCATATCGTCGTCGTCATCGATCCATTGCACCGGAATACCGTTGGCCGTCACCGTACGCAGGATATCCGGATCACCGTCACCATCCAAGTCTATATAGGTAGGCTTATACCCTGCGGGAGCAGGTGGCAGCCGATAAGGGATCAAGAGGGTATTTGCATTCCAATATTCCTTTTTCCCGGAACCGTCCGTCTGTGCGGAAAGTCCTTGTGCACTCAGCAGCAGGGAACCTGCTGCCAGCAATAGCGTAATCGGTTTCATGATATCGGTAGATTAATCAGTGATTTTTATGTAGGTAAGCCATTTCTGTATCAGGTCTTTCACTTCCTGATAGTAGGTGAAGTCATACCGGAATCCCCAACCGTGTCCTCCACTGGGGAACATATAGAGAGAAGCCGGGATATGGTGTTCATTCAGCGCCGTGTAATAAAGGATAGAGTTCAACGGCGGAACGGTCTGATCGTCATCGCTCAGCAGAAGCAAAGTCTTCGGTGTCTTATCATCCACCTGTTTCTGCAAGGAATAGCGGTCTACCAACTCCTTATTCTCGATATCTTTGCCTAAAAGGTTCTTCTTGGAACCGCCATGTGTCGTCATATTATCGAAGCTGATCACCGGATAATAAAGGATTGCAAAGTCCGGCCGGTTGGCATCTGCTGCAAGCGTACTGAGTGAAGCTGCCAAATGTCCGCCTGCCGACGAGCCGATCACTCCGACCTTATTCGCATCCAGGTTCCATTTGGCTGCATTGCCCCGAATAACAGACATCGCTTTCTCCGCATCGCTCAGCGGAATCGTATGTACACCTTCCGGCATCCTGTATTTCAAAACGACTGCAACAAACCCATTCGAAGCGTACCATTTCGCCATATCATGCCCTTCATGATTCATCGCCAGCCCTCTATATCCGCCACCCGGACATATCAGCACCGCCGGCGCCGCTTTCCCGCCCTTCGCCGGATGATAAACAAAGATTTCCGCCTCGCCCGCTTCCGGCTTATCCGGCCAGAGCTTGAACTGTTCTACCTGCTGCCCCCATACCACGGGTACAAAGAACGATAAGAGAAGTAAAAGAATGTGTTTCATAAGGTATTAATTCTTAATCATTAACTGAGTTATTAAAAACAGGTGCTAATGTAACGAAAAAAAACAAATCCACCTATAGAGGGGGGACAAAAAGAAATAATATATCCCATTCTAGAAAACAAAAGACTTACATATCAGAGAACAAAGATGTACGTTTTTGTCCTTGAATATGTAAGTCTTTCCAGAAGGGGATATCCATCTTAAAAAGATATTCCCGGATCTGT
>ENA-OVGQ01000655-OVGQ01000655.1-human-gut-metagenome-genome-assembly--contig:-NODE-655-length-42846-cov-16.391671_pt1 | contig 42846 bp, 26 predicted proteins | sample MGYA00237774_ERZ505427 | MGnify/ENA primary metagenome ERZ505427 (study PRJEB26158, sample SAMN06016404) | human gut metagenome | biome: human gut; feature: ankylosing spondylitis patient; material... | reverse complement strand
CGGCGGTTGCGCTCCGACACGCGCCTGCGGGCGCAGCCCCGAGGGGGAAGCCTTTCCCTGCAAAAAACCGCCCTGCACGTTTTTTCGTGCGGGGCGGTTCTTTTTTACTTCTCTTTGCTCAGCAAGATCCGGTCATTGTCCAGCGCGTGGCCGACGTTCTCTGCGAAGCGGTCCAGCAGGCCGTCCACGGTGGTGTGGGCGCGCTCCTCGCCGCTGATGTCCAGCACAATATGACCGTGGTCCATCATCAGCGTGCGGTTGCCCAGGGTCAGCGCGTCGTGCATGTTGTGGGTGATCATCAGGCAGGTCAGGTGGTTTTCGGCCACGATTTTTTTTGTCAGCTCCAGCACCTTGTCTGCCGTGCCGGGGTCCAGCGCCGCCGTGTGCTCGTCAAGCAGCAGCAGCTTCGGCGTGACGAGGGTCGCCATCAGCAGGGTCAGCGCCTGGCGCTGGCCGCCGGACAGCAGACCCACGGGCTGCTTCATGCGGTCCTCTAGCCCCAGACCCAGCGCGGAGAGCTTTTCGGCAAACAGCTCCCGGTCCTTTTTGTTGATGCGGGAGAACGCCGAGGTGTGCCCCGACGCGCGCAGGAATGCCAGCGCCAGATTTTCCTCAATCGTCATGTGCGGGGCCGTGCCGCGCAGCGGGTCCTGAAACATACGGCCAATCGCCTTGGAGCGCTTGAAGTCCGGCAGGAAGGTGATGTCCCTGCCGTCCAGCGTGATCGTGCCGGTGTCGGCGATGAACTCGCCCGCAATGGCGTTGAACAGCGTGGACTTGCCCGCGCCGTTGGAGCCTACAATCGTCGCAAAGTCGCCGTCGTCCAGATGCAGGTTCACGTTTTCGAGGGCGACCTTCTCATTGACAGTGCCCGGATTGAACGTTTTGCTGATGTTTTTCAGATCAAGCATGGCGGGCACCTCCCTTCTGGGCGTTGGCGCGGCGGCGGCGGAAATCTGCCTTGGCCTTGAGGGCCGGGGCTGCAATGGCCAGCGCGACGATGACGGCGGAGATCAGCTTCAGGCACTCCGACGGGACGTTGGCACGCAGAGCCAGCGCAATAATGAAGCGGTAGATGACGCTGCCCGCGACGGCGGCCACAGCCTTGACCCACATGCCGCCGCGGCCAAAGAGCGTCTCGCCGATGATGAGCGAGGCCAGGCCGATGACGACCATGCCGGTGCCGAGGTTGATGTCCGCCGAGCGCTGGTACTGGGCCAGCACCGCGCCGGACAGCGCGGTCATGGCGTTGGCGATGCAGAGGCCCACCGTGATGGTGAAGGCGGTGTTGATGGACGACGCACGGACCATGTCCGGGTTATCGCCGGTAGCGCGGATGGACAGGCCCAACCGGGTGCCGAGGAACGCGATGAGCAGTGCGCAGACCACAACGGTGAAAAGCGCTGCCACGATGAGCTTATAGGGTGCGCTCTCGCCAAAAACGCCCTGTGCAGCGGTAAAGACCGTTTTGGTTTTCAGCATGGGCACGTTGGAGGAGAAGCCCATGACCGCAAGGTTGACCGTGTACAGCCCCGTGTTGGTGATGATGCCCGCCAGAATCGACGGCACAGCGAGCTTTGTCTGCAAAAACGCAGTGATAAAGCCCGCCGCCGCACCGGCCAGCATGGCCAGCGGCAGCCCCAGGAACGGGTGGCCCGCCACGGCGGCGGTGGCCGACACGGCGCAGCCCAGCGTGAACGCACCGTCGGTGGTCATATCGGCGATGTTCAGCACGCGGAAGCTCAAAAACAGCGCCATAGCGACCAGCGCGTAGATAAAGCCCAGCTCCAGTGCATTCAGCACGGTGGCAACGGTAAACATAGGGTGACTTCCTCTCTGATTAAACTTGTCCCCCTCTGCGAGGGGGATGTCCGCAGGACAGGGGGAGAGAACCTTGCCACTGCCCGAAATATTTCGGGTGATGGCCAGGCTCTCTCCCCCACCGCCTGCGGGCGGAGCCCCCTCCCAGAGGGGGCCGGGATTTTTTTATTCCGCCGTGGTGACCTCGACGACCTGGCCGGCCAGATCGTTGAAGGCGCTGTAGTCGATGCCCAAGGCGGCGGCGGTCTCGGTGTTGACGGTGATGATGCCGCCGTCCATGACGTGGTACGCGGGGACAACGCCGGTCTCGAGGATGTCGAGCGCCATGTCGGCGGTGTAGGTGCCCAGCTCGGTGTAGTTGACGCCGCAGGTTGCAAACGCACCTGCCGTGACGAAGCTGTCCGCGCCGGTGTAGAACGGGATGCCGCCCTTGGTCAGCGTCTCGGAGACAGCGGCGGCAGCGGCCATGACCACGTTGTCCGTCGGGGTAAAGACGGCATCGACCTGGCCGACCATGCTGGACGCGGCGGTCATGATCTCGTCGTTGGTGTTGCCGGTCTTTTCGACGTAAGCAATGCCCTTGGCATCCAGATACGCCTTGGCCTCGGCAATCGGGGTCGTGGAGTTGGCCTCCGAGTTGGAGTAGAGCAGGCCGACGGTCTGGATGTCGGGCTGAACGGCGAACATCATATCCATGATGGACTGGGTGTTCAGCGCGTCGGACGTGCCGGTGACATAGTCAATGTCGGTCAGGTCTGCGGCGGCGGGGTCGGAGATGGCCGCGTAGATGACCGGGGTCTTGGTGGACTCGGCGGCGGTGGTCATGCACTGGGCGGCCAGCGTCGCGATGGGAATGATGGCGTCATAGCCGTCGGCGACGACCTGTGTACCGATCTGGTTCAGCGTTGTGGCGTCGTTCTGGCCGTTGAAGTCCTTGTACTCGATCGTGATGCCCTTCTCGGCGGCCTTGGCGTCCAGCTCTTTCTCAATAGCCACGCGGATCTCGTCGAGGCTGGCGTGGTCAAGCTGCTGGACAATGGCGACCTTGTAGCTGTCAGCGGCGGCGGTGTCCGCGGTGCTCTCGGCAGCGGACGCGGTGGTCTCGGCGGAAGATGCGGCAGTGTTGGCGGTATCGGCGGTGTAGCCGCAGGCGGCCAGGCTGGTCATCATGGCGGCGGCGGACAGAACAGCAACAAACTTTTTCATGGTAAATTCTCCTTAATTTGTAAATTGTAGTGAATGTCAGGTTTGTAGGGGCGGTCATTGCCCCTATAGTGCCCGGTGCGTTCCCGGGCCATCCAGATTTACAAATTCAGGCTTGCCATCGCTCTTTCATCAGGTTCATGTTCCCGCTCCCCCATTGTCAAAAACAAAACTGCCCTTGCACAGAACTTCTCCTGTGCAAGGGCAGATAAAACAAATCTGTGGTGCCACCTTGCTTGCCGTGCTTACTATACAATCACGGCCACTCTGTAGGGAACCAACATTCCCCTGCTCTGTAACGGGAGCTGCCCGTCAACGGATACTGCGGGCCATGCCCGTTTCCCCGTGCCCTCCGCGAACCATTATGCAGACCCGCTCTGTATCCCCTTCCCAGCATCGGGGACTCTCTGTAACTGCGCTGTGTGCTTTACTTTCGCTTCATTGGTTTAAAGCATTTATACCACACACGGGCGTGATTGTCAACACCCAATTTCAAATTTTATTCAGATTCTGCGGATTCCGGCGACGCCATGTTGTTTTTATCCAGCACAAACAGTTTTTGCACCTGTTCGGCCACGGGGGTGTCGGTGTCCTTCAGCAGGCAGTTCTCCGTCAGGTAGGGGCTGTCCTCGCCGTCCAGCGCCAGCAGCATATCTTTTCCGCGCAGGGCATCGCTGCCCAGGTACTCGGTCAGGCTGTCAGCGTCCCAGGCGGTCTCGGTATCGTCGGGCGTGAAGCTGCCGGCGTTGCTCCAGGTGCCGTAGACTGCGCCAATGGCGCAGACGCGCTGCGGGTCCTCGTCCTCGCCGTATTTCTGCTTATCCAGCTGCGCCTGCAGCTCGGACGCCATGCTGCCCTCGGTCATCAGGGCGCTGGCCTCGTCGGTAAAGATCAGGATGCCGTCCTTCTTATAGGTTTTCAGCAGCTGCTTCGCGTCGTAGGTCGGCAGCTCACTGTCGTCCGCGACGTTCAGCGTGCCCTGCATGGCGTAGTACAGGCGGGACACGGCGGCGTAACTGCTGCCGAAGAACCGCTCCATCTGGCGCGGATATTTGGCCATCGCCGTCTTGAACCAGTAGACGGCATTGCTGGTCGTGCCGCTGCGCATGACCTGCACAGCCTCGGCGATCTCTGTCTCGGGCGTGTTGTAGCTCGCATTGGCCAGCACGGTCAGCGCTTTGCCCACTGTCGCACTGCGGGCATCTGCCCCCAGACCCGCGGCGTGGAAAACACCGGGGTAGCGCGTGCGGACGTGCTCCCACAGGGTGCGGGCGCTGTCGCGCCGGTCGGCGGGCAGCACGGACAGGTAGCTGTCCAGGCTCCCGGTATTGCCGGTCTGCAGATAGTTGTCCAGCAGCACGCCCGCGGCGGCACCGTCCTGCACGGCCACGACCCGCACGCCCGCGCTGTACAGCTTGTCGATCAGCGCACCGCGCAGCTCATTGCCGCGCAGGTTGTCGGTGTCGGCCACAAAGACGCGGTACTCGTCGCTGCCGAAGTCCGACGCATCGAGCGCATAAGTCATATCAATGCGGTGCAGATACTTACTATTGTACTCCTCCACGGGGTTGGTCACGTCGGCGCTCTCGCGGGTCGCAATGACCAGCTCGCCCGCGGCCTCGGCGGCAGCGGTCTCCGGCGTGGCGGCAATGACCTCCTCGGCGGTCTTATCATCGTACAAAAAGTCCTGCAATGCCTTAATATTCACGACCCAGTCGGGGTCGTACATCAGGCGGTCATCCATGCCCGTGCGGATGCCGTAGGTGCCCTGCAGCGGCATGGACATCTGCTGCACATCGCAGCCCAAAAAGCCCGGCAGCTGCACGAGCAGCGCGGCGATCTCGGACTTGGTAAAGTTCGTCTGGATCAGCGGCAGAATGGTATTGAGCAGGTTGTCCAGCTCCATGACGCTGGCGTTCTGCACCTGATCCAGCACGGCCTTAATGACGGTGCGCTGGCGTTCGACGCGCTTCCAGTCGTTGTCGATCTTGCGCAGACGGGCGTATTGCAGCGCCGTGTAGCCGTCAAAATGGTTGGGGCCCGGGTCAACGTGGTTGACGATCAGCATCGAGTTGGAGGGGACCTCCCAGTTCAGGGCCTTGGCCTCCATCTCGGTAATATCAAGGTCTACGCCGCCGACGGCATCCACGATCTGGACGAAGGAGTTGAAGTTGACGCGGACGTAGTGGTCTACCTGCACGTTGAAGCAGTCCTCGATGGTTTTCATTGTCAGCTTTGCGCCGCCGTAGCGGAAAGTGTGGGTGATCCAGTCGTACTGGCCCTCATAGCCGTCCAGCAGGATCGGCACGCCGGTGCCGCGCTCGATGGAGACCAGCCGGATGACGTGATCCTTGATGTCGAGCGAGACCAGGATCATGCTGTCGGAGCGCGCGTCGTCGCTGAACTCGGTGGTGTCCTCCGTGCCGTCGAGCTGGTTCAGGTGGGTGAAGGCATCTGCGTCGTTGACGGCCTCGGTGCGCTCGTCGGTGCCGATGAGCAGGATGTTCAGCACGTTGTCGTCAGAGAACGGGCTGCCCTCGGGCATTGTCATCTCGCTTTCGGTGTGGGTCAGGCCGGTTCCGTCCAGATCCTGGTCCTCGTCCGCGCCGATCTCCCCCATCTCGCTGACGCTGCCGTCATCATAGCGCAGCAGGTCGAGCTTGCCGTTGACGTAAAGGGCCGCCAGCACAGCCAGCACGGCCAGAATGCCGACAACAATGACCGCGATTTTGCCACCCTTGGGCAGGCGCCGCCACGGGTTCCTTTTTAGCGCTCCATCGGTTGTTTTTTCGGTTTTCGTTTTCAGTTCGTTCATATTTTTACTTTCCCCTGTTGTTGCCTTACCTATAATCCTGTTGTGTAGGGGGCAATGGCCGCCCCTACATATATTCAGCGTGTCGAAAAACCTCCCTCTGCGAGGGGGCCAAGGGGTGAGCACACCTTTTTCGACAGGCTGATATATTACGTGCGTTTTAAGCGTTTGGCGATTTGCCGCACATCACAACAATAATACAAAAACGCCAGCCCTGCAAAGACGGTCAGTCCCAGTGCGCGCCAGGTGAACCAGCCGTGCTGGATGCTGTGGGTGCGCAGCACGATGAACCACGCCGGGGTCATCAGCGCGCAGAGCCCCAGCGGCAGTGCGCGTGCGAGCTGCTGCCTGTCCCGGATGCTGGCCGCAAACAGCGCCAAAAGCAGAACGACCGCCAGCACCAGCGGCCAGAACAGGTGTTTGCCCGCCAGCGTCGTGTATACAAAATGTAAAATATTACTCCAGGTCAATTCCATGCCGTGCCAGCTGTCGGCGGCAGTGCGCACGCCCACCTGATGCAGCGCGTCGGCGATAACGTTCTGCCCGGTGACAAGCCCGGCCAGCACCCATTTGGATGCCCAGCAGAGCAGGTAGCCGACGCCCCACGTCAGGCTGCCGCCCACAACGATGCCGCACTGCCTTGTGCCGGCCCGCAGGCGCTGCTGCGGCTCAAGCAGCCAGCAGACAAGCGGCAGGCCAAGGGTCAGGACCGGCGTGACGAGCAGGTCGCAGAACGACGTCACAACGCCAAGAACCAGCAGTGCCAGGCAGACATCATCGCTGCGGCGGGGCTTGGCCAGCACCCAGACGCAGCCCGCGTAGGCAACGGCAAAGCAGGTGAAAAACTGTACCTGATGCGGTGCCCAGAACGCCGTGACCAGCAGCTGGCTGACCGCGAACCACACCGCGGCCCGCAGCCCGCAGCGGCGGCGCAACAGCACCGCCACCGCGGCAAACAGCGCCGCCAGCACCAGATACTGCACCACGCGCACGCCGGTGATGTCGGTGACCAGCAGCAGCGGGCGCAGCCAGATCAGGTAGCCGTGCCAGTACCGCGCGTAGGAGAACGGCACAAGCGCGGGCGCGTCGGTGCGCTGTGCGCCCGCGGCCCAGTCCCTTTCTATGTACCATTGCAGGTCGTCGGTCAGCGTCTCAAAGTTATCGACGTTGTAGGCCGTATTCGTCATCATGGCGGTCAGCGGCGGGGCCTCGTCGGCGGACGCGGCCTCGGTCAGCATGATCGTGTCGGTGTAGTTGTCCATCTGGAACAGCTTGAAGTTCAGATATTCCGGGTACAGCCCCTCACCGGCGATTTTCACCGCTGAGTCGTAGACATGGTCCCGCACCGGCTCCCCGGGCAGGGCGTAGGCCGCCAGCAGCAGCACGAAAAGCGCCGCCAGGGTCACGGCGAATGCCGCCAGCGCCCGCAGGGCAAAGGGTGGTTTTTGGTTTTTTGGTTTTGCCATGCGGCACCCCTTTCACACAAAAATACAGTCTAATTATAAAACAAAACTCCCGCCGTTGCAACGGTGGGAGTGTGAAAAAAGGTTGAACAAATACGGGGAGGGTGTGCGGCCGGCGTAAACGGGCAGAGCCCCTCACTCCGGCATCCCTACACCATATCCGTCTGCCTGGACACCGACAGCACGATGCCCATCTCCCCCAGCAGCATCAATAAGCTGGTGCCGCCCGACGAGAAAAACGGCAGGCTGATGCCGGTGTTCGGGATCGTGTTCGTCACAACGGCCATGTTCAGAATCGCCTGCAGCGTGACCTGCACGACGAACCCGACGACGAGCAGTGCGCCGAACTTATCCCGTGCGCGCACCGCAATCGACATGCCGCGCAAGAGCAGCAGCAAAAACAGCGCCACGACCAGCGCCGCCCCGATAAAACCAAGCTCCTCACACAAAATCGAAAAAATAAAGTCGTTCTGCGGCTCCGGCACGTACAGATATTTCTGTCGGCTGTTGCCCAGCCCCAGCCCGGCCAGCCCGCCCGACGCAATGGCGTAGAGGCTCTGGATCGTCTGGTGACCTTCGCCCAGCGGGTCGGCAAAGGGGTCGCGCCACGACGCGAGCCGGTCCGTGGCGTAGGGCACCAGCTCCGGCAGTGCAATGACCGCCGCCGCAATGGCCGCCGCGCCCAGCCCCCCGGCCAGCCCGAACCAGTGCAGCCCTGTGCCGCCCACAAACATCAGCACCGCGCCGATGGACAGGATCAGCAGCGTGCCGGACAGGTGCGGCTCCAGCAGCATGAGCACCGTGACGACCCCCAGAATCAACGCGAACGGCACAACGCCTGTGGAAAACGACTTCATCCTGTCGTGATTCAGTGAGATGATATGCGAGAACACCAGCACAATCGAGAATTTTGCGATTTCACTGGGCTGCAGCGTGCCCAGCCCCGGCAGCACGATCCACCGCTTGCAGCCGTTGTACTCCGGCATGAAAAGCACGATGGCAAGCAAAAGCAGCGAGATCCCCAGCATCGGCCAGGCCAGCCTGTGCCAGACGTGGTAGTCCACCAGGCTGGCCGCGTACATAGCCAGCACGCCCAGCGCCGCAAACAGCAGCTGCGGGCGGATGTAGGTGTAGGCGTCGCCGCGGCGGTAGAGCGCCACCGCGTACCCCGCGGAGAACAGCATGATGAGCCCGTAGCTCAACAACAGCAGCAAGATCAGCAGAAACGGTATGTCGAATGTCGGCAGCGATGCCGCCCGCGCCCGAATCCTTTGTACAAGTGCAGCCATAACAAAGCCCCCTGCGCAGAGTGTACGCAGGGGGCGGCGGGTTTATGCTTTTGTCAGCGGTTCAAATCAAGGCTCAGCATCGTGTAGCCGTTGGCGCCGCTCTGGATGCTCTGGCCAATGGCCTCATAGCAGGCCTGCAGGACCTCCATGTTGGGCTGGGGCGCGTCCGGGTCGGTGATGGTCCCGGTGGCAAGAGCCTCGTTATAATTCTCAATAATCTGGGCACAGATGCGGCGGCGATCCCGCAGCGGTGTCAGCAGGTTGGCCATCCACTGCTGGTACATGCCGTGGTAGTCGCTGCCGTGGTCAGCATACAGAAAGTAATATTCCTGCTCGACCTCCATGGGCGACGCCTGGCAGCGGTAGAAATCCCCCAGTGCCTTGCGCTTTTTATCGGTGGAGTATTGCAGGATGTCCGACAGTCCATTGAGGAAAAGCTCTGGGTGCCGAATCCATTTGGAGTACGGCTCCACCTGCACTTTTAGTGCATCAAAGACGGCCAGAAAATCCTCAAGCGCGATCTTCATCTCGCCCTTTTCCCATTTCTGGATCGTGCGCTTATCCCGGCCCAGGCGGTCTGCCAGTTCCCGCTGTGAAACACCCGCTGCCTCCCTCGCAGCGGTCATTGCTTCTGCCACACGGCATCGATATGCGGACATAACATCTTCTCTCCCCTCAAAACGCGATTCACCGCCGGAAAAACAGCAAAGCGGCGGTGCAAAATGCGCCGCCAAAATTCCCGGCACTGGTTGTGTACTTTGCACACCGGGATATGCTATATTGTGAAGGGCGGCATCCATAAGTACACTAACACTACCATAATTTTACCCCAGTTACCATTTTTTGTCAATATATTTTGTTATGTAACATAGCAGGAGTGGGTGAAAATCGTGTATACCTATCGCGTTGTCTGTCAAAAGCTCTCCGCGCCCGAGCTCGGGCCCTACACTACCTACGGCATTCTGGCCGCGCGGGACCTCCGCGGCTGCCAGCAGGTCGTGCAGTTTATCTCCGACGTATCGTTGGACCGCGCCCTCGTCGAGGCCCTCGCACGCCGCTGCACCGCCGCCCAGCTCGACCCCTGCCACCTGCTGGACGTGGTCGAGGATGCCATTGGCGGGTAAAGCCTTCCGCCCCCAAAGGCTCCGACCAGTGGCGAGGTGCGCCCCTTTGCCGGGTGTCCTATAGCGCAAAGGACACCGCTCACATGCTGTTCCCGGCAAGCGCAGTCCTTGCCCGGGTGTGTTTGCCGTGCGCCTTTTTATGCGGCCACCGTAACTTGCTTGTCAGCTCCTGCTCATACTCCGGCGTGTCAAAAAATCACATTCGTGGCCTATTGAATATCTAGGGGCGACCATTGGTCGCCCGCCAACTTGGCGCAGCAACGCCTTTTCCGGGTAAGTTTTTTCACAGGCAAACGGGCACGGGCGAGCAATGCTCGCCCCTACAAGAGTTTTTGACAGTCTGCATACTCAGGGAAGATATAAGGCAACACCGCATAAGCTGACAGTCTACCACGGCGTTGACCACGGCGTGGGGCTGGGCAAGGGTCTTGCCTGTGAGGGCTGGCTGGATGAAGCCGTCCGCTTTTGGACAAGCCAACAAAGCTGACCTCTGCCTTTTTCGTCTCCGGATAAGGATAAAACCGCAAGCACACACACGACCAAATTCACGGACATTCCCGTTGAATTTGTGTTGTGTTTACGCTTTTTTTGTGGCGATTTTTGCGCAACAGTTGCGCAAAAACATCAGCAAAACTCTAACAAGTGCTGGGCGGTGTGTATAATAGCTGCCGAAAGCGCTTGTCATTGTGACGAATTCGACAAGTCAAAATTTTGCAATCTGCCAAAAGTCACTTGCTTGAATGTAGCCGTATTGAAATTTTCATCCCAAAGTATTATACTGCTTTTTATAAAAAGGCACACACACAAACATACCGTGTCTTACTTTTCCCGACGCAAGCGCAAATGTTTGCACATCGGATTATATTCTCAAAAAAGACTGTAAATACAGCTCAGCTTGTGGAAAAGTCCGTTCCCGGGCCAGATGTGCGCAGCGCATAAAATCGCGCCGAATGGCGCGCGTTCCCCCGATATATCGTGAGAACACACATATACACATATATAGAAAAGGAGTCGAAGCAAATGACGAAAGCATTTTCTATCCTGCACCGTGCGGCGGCACTGCTTGTCGCCCTGTGCCTGCTGGTCGGTATGGCTCTGCCGGTTTATGCAGCTGAGGATGAGGCTTTATTTTTTGACGCAGGTTCGGAAACGATTCCGACCATTCCTTCCGCAAACACGTCAAGCGAGGGTGTAGAGCCTGCGCAAGAACCTATTGTATCCGACTTGGAAACGATTCCGAATGAAGGAGATACCCCGCCCACTGCGAACGAGCCGGGAACAGAAGCGGGAGACACGGTAAATAATACAGCAGCGGTTCCGAACAATGACGGCAAAACCCAGGAAGCGGCAGAAAATCAGACTCCCGCCGCCGATACGGACACCGCCCCTGCCGACCCAGCCTTGACGAACAAAACCCCTGCGGACACTTCCGATACGGCTGCCGCGCCAAACCATGCCATCAACGCAGAGGAAGCCACGGCGGCAAAAACCAACACAGAGCAAGATGTTCTTTTTGCTGACGGGGACAACCCCAACGAAGAAGATACTTTGCCTGCGGATGATTCGCCCGACAACGATGACGCGAACACACCTGATACGATAGCGGACACCAGTGTATCGACGGGCTTTATCCCGGCTACGACAACCATTTATTTTGAGGATGACGGCAGATACGATACAACATATAAGGATAAAAAATGTACCATCCGTTTTTTGGCGCAAAATATATGCTCTGATAACAAAAATGCCGACGTAACCAAGGACATGACGCTTACCGAAATGACAGACAATGGTCACAAGATTTTCAGCGTCACGCTGAATTCCGCGGACTATCCGGAGGGCGGATTTAATCGGCTTGCCTTCCAGTATTATGCGGATAATGGATGGGCAGAAGAAATCTACGCTTTTGGCGGTATGAGTGATAAAACCACTAAGGATCACTGGACAGCGATTGACCTGCTTGCCGGCAAAAAGTTTGTCAGAACAGGCTATGAATCAGTAGATAGCAGCAATCATTACAATCTTGATTTATCTTACAACGCCACCCAATGGAAGCGTGTGGAGTTCTATTACAAGGGTATGCCGCTTTACTTCAAAAATGCAAGCAGCACCGACCTTAACAACGTAACCGCAGTATTTTATAAACAAGATGAAACTGATGCAAGCAAAACAGTAATAACCGCCCGCCAGGAAATCGGCACGGTGGAAGCGGGCAAGTTTTACGCGCAGAAAATCCTGATCCCGGACAATAAGTCGCAGTTTGTAAAGTTCACTTGGGACGGCAACGGCGAAAGCGACCTGTATAATTTCAGCACAGACCCCTACGACAACGTATCAACGTTCGACTTAACAAAAACCAATTGCTTTGTCTACAGCGCAGATTCTACATCTCCTTGGCAAAGTGCGGGCAACGATTTGCTTGCCAAGGGCAAAACCATTTACTTTGATGCCACGCTGTCCTCTTACGGTTACGATGGCGAGGGTTTACAGCAACAGCCTATGCCGGGCAATGGCAATGACGACAAAATGTACTGCTTCCTGACGGATTCAGACGGCAATGTCACTCCGCAGGAGATGAAGTTGGTAAAAGCCGACCCCTCTACCCCCGACCCCACCCCCGACCGCCAGCTGTGGTCTTGCCAGATTCCCCCCGATGGCGGAAAAACTTACACCGCAGTGCAATTCTCCGCAACGAATGAACAAGGCGCCATCGCAAAAGACAACAAAACCAATGTGTACACCACGGCGGAAATTCCCCCAACCCTGCAAGATCCCTGCTTTTTTGCCGACGATGGCGACCCTTCGGCTTACACATCAAGCAACGACGACGTTTTCCGCGACGGCTACTGGGGCGAGAAAAGCTCCCGCCACAATGCCGAAAGCGGCAAAAACGTGACCGTTGTGGACATTGATAACAGCGGCACTTTTACCCAACAAAAGGATACAAAGTATATCACCAGCACCCTGTACGATTACTACACCGACTACGAGCTGAACGGCTTGAACCGTGACAGCGCCCCGACTGTTGACAGCGGTTCCCAGCGCGGATTTGTCACTTTTGAGCAGTTTGACCGCGCCCTCAGCAGTGCTTATTCGAAAAGCGGCAATGTCAAATACCCGCTTTACACCGGGCATTTCGAACCGACTAGCGGGGCGCTTTTCGCGACTGTTGCCGGTGGTATGAATCTGTGTGGCTGGGGCGATCCAAACGGCGATCCAGCCCAAAGGGCATTATACAACACCTTTATGGCGGTAAACAACTCCACCTATGACGATATGGGGAAAAAGATTGAAGGTGATTACTCCCGCACCTTCCAAGGTCTTGTAGAAAGCAAGACTTCTGACGGTTCGGCAAACGGTCTGCCGCTGTTAAGAGCCAAGGATTCCATCACAACAAATGCGCTGGTTGACCCGCACTTTGATGAAGCATTCTTGCAAGGCAAAAACAGCTTTAACACCGTGCTGGGCAAGGTGTATAAGGATGTTTCCTTCCCGTTCACAAAGGACGCCGTTTTTAAGAGCAGTACCAACCCAAACGACCCAGAACAATACGCCGAATATTGGTACTACGACAGCAGCAAAGCCTCGCTGTATCTGAAGCAGGATAAGGGCGACGGCAAGTATTATCTGGAATCCCCCATAGATGGTGAGGGCAAACCCACCACGCACGCCAACTCAAAAAACATTAATGCATCACACGGCTTTTTCCCGTTTAACCAAACAGTTTCCACAGTCGGGGCGTCCCAATACAACTACGGCTTTGGCGCCAAGCTGCAATTTGACTTTACGCTTACAGACGACGGTCAGGTCGTTGCAGGTAATGATTCCAACACCAAAGTCCCCATCAAGTTCTTCTTCTCCGGTGACGATGACGTGTGGGTCTACATTGACGGCAAGTTGGTTCTGGATGTCGGCGGTGCGCACGGCAAAGCGTCCGGTCTGCTGGAATTTGGCAAGGACAACACCGTAACCCCCTACGTCAGTTCCAACAAGAACACCGACACAAAAGACCCCATGGTCTACACGACTGATGCCAAAAACAAAACCGTCTACTTCAACCAGACCCCTATCACGTTCACCAAGACGACAAGCAAAGCCATCCCATTAGACAAAGACCGCACCACCCACACCCTGACCATGTTCTATATGGAGCGCGGTATGTGGGACTCCAACATGGCGGTGGCGTTCAACTTCCCCGACAGCAACGAATTGCAGGTTGAAAAGGAGGTCAATGTCGACAAGGTAAACGACGCGTTCAAAGATTTATTTAAAGATCAAAAGCTCTTTACCTTTACCCTGCAAAACTTGGCTACGCATTACGGCCCGAAAACAATTGATGACAGCACCCCCAAACCCGTGAAAGTCGGCAGCAATTTCACCGCCAGCAGCAGCGCTACTGACCATACAATCATGGAACAAGGTGTAACTCCGTCCAGCAGCGACAGCGATGAAGATAAAGCTAAAACCGTAAAATGGTACGCCCAAGGGTATGATAAAGGCAGCGAACACCGCAACCTGCGCTACGGCACTATGACGCTGAATTCCGCGCTCGACATCAAAAACCGCGACTATCTGTCCTTTGACGTTTACGCCGTGGGCGGGGACAGTGACGGCATTCTGTCCACCAACTACCTGTATCTGACCTTGGAGGACGACAAGGACAACCAGATGGGCTGCGATTTGACTAACGGCCAAAAGTCCTATCTGAACACCATGCTCAGCGGCAGCGTTGTGATGCAAAACAACCAATGGGTCACGGTCAAGCTGCAGCTGAGCAAAATGCCACAGGACGATGGCTTTGACCTGACCAAACTCACAGAAATCCGCATTGGCGATGACTACGAGCGTACGGTTTACTTCCGCAATTTTGTTTTTACCGCCAAGCCCGTGGCAAACAAAACGGTGGGCTTCTCGGTAGAGCAAGCGGATATCCCGGACTATGACACGGCGGAAAGCAATACCTTGAAGCCCGCCAGCGGCGCGATATTTACGTCCAGCGTAGCGGGCAGCGGCACGCAGGCGGTGGACACCGATGGCACGTTTGATTTGCAAGACGGCGAAACCGTGACCTTTACGGACCAGTTCCGCCGTGGCAGTTATATCTCGCTGCAAGAGACGGAAAACACCAACTTGTACGACACCCACTGGGAGGTGTACGAGAACGGGACGTTGGTCAACACAGCGGGGGAAAGTTCGTCTGTAAACGCCGCATCCCCCCTCCCGCTGCAAGGCGACAGCACAAAGCCGGAGGACGGCAGAACCGAAGCGGCGGACACCACATCAACAGACAACAGCTACAACGGCACCAAGCCAGACGCAAAGACGCTGGTGTTCCGCAGTTACGCCGCGCCGGAAGAAGAATTCCCCAAATTGAAGGTCAGGTTCATTAACACCGTCAAGGTCGGTACGCTGGTAATTGAAAAGAAACAGGCGAACGGCGAAAAAAAGCTGGAAGGCAGCTACGAATTTACCGTCATCTTCAGCAACGTTGGCGGTATCGGCTTGGGCGGCGCGGACGGCGTAACAATGACCAAAACCATTCCAGTTAACGGAAACTGGGAAATTACCGGCATCCCCATTGGCACACGCTTCCAGGTAGTGGAAGAAACGCCCGCCGATGGCAGCAGCCTGCAAAGCGTACACTGTACAGCCACTGACGCACAGTACAATGTGGTGGACAATGGCGTGCGCGGCACGGTTACCGACGACGAAACGAAACCCGTCACCGCCACCTTTACCAACACGGCACGCCAATTGATGGATATTACGGTGGAAAAGAAGTGGCTGGATGCAGACAACAAGCCGCTGACCGACAACCTGCCGAATGCGATCTGGGTCAAGCTGCAGCGCCACCGTGTGGATGACACAAGCGGCCAGTGGAAAGACGCAACGAACCCTGTCGACCTGACATGCGACTATATGTCCAAAACGTGGACGAAAAAGTTTGAACGTCTGGACAAGACGGATGTCAGCAGCGGCAAAACCTATGTGTACCGCGTGGTGGAGCGTGCAAGCGATAGCGACGAGTATAAGGCAGACGGTCTGGTTACGCTTGGCACATACACCTACACCGCATCGCAAGAAACCGACAGCGAAACCGGCAAAATCACCCTGACCAACACGCGCACCGACCCGAAATTTGCCCTGAAGCTTACCAAAAAGGGCATAGACGGTACAACCACTCCCCTGCTGGGCGGTGTGGAGTTCAAGCTGGAAAAACTGAACGATGACGGCACGGCTGAACCACCCAAAACGTGCGTGACGAGCAGCGAGGGCGCGGACAAAGGCAAATGCAGCTTTACGCCCCTGACCCCCGGCAACTACCGCCTGACCGAGACCAAGACCGCCGAGGGCTACACCCTGCTGGCCGAGCCCATCGAATTTACGCTGAAAGCGGACGGGCAATGCCTACGCGATGGCGCAGCGTTTGGCGCGAAAACCACAGATGCCGACGGCGTGTACAATATTGCCCTGACGATCTACAACCGCAAGGGCTTTACCTTGCCGCATACGGGCGCGGACGCACCCAGCCTGTGGCTGCTGATAGGTTTGCCCGCACTGGTGGCTGTGCTGCTGGTGCTGGTGTTCCGATACAATAAGAAAGGGGGCAAACATTCCTGAACCACCTAAAAAAGCCCTCTACACAAAACAATATAGAAAGAAAGAGGTATGCAACAAGATGAAACTGAAACGTTTATTTACCGCAGTCCTCAGCGCCGCCTTGACCCTGAGCCTCTGCGCCATGCCCGCCATAGCGGCAGACGACACGACGACGCCTGTCAAGACGAGCACCAGCACGATTGACAAAGGCCAGACAGGCTCTATCACCATTCATAAGTACCTGATGGATAACACAGACAATGCACTGCCATCTACAAACGGCGAAAAAACGAACACTTTGCCTGATGGTGCACTACCTGCATCTGGTGTCGAATTTACTTTGTACCAGGTTAAGGACACCAACGAGTTGATACAGTATTTTGATGGTGTCAGCGGCGATCTAGAAGTAAAAGCGAATAGCTATTTTGTTGATGGCGATTATAGTAAAGGTGTAACTACTGACGTTGCTAGTAAATGGCACAAGAGTGAAAAAACAAGCAAAGATGGGACTGTTACTTTTGGAGACCTCCCGTTGGGTTTGTACCTTGTGGTTGAATCCAAAAAGCCGGTGACTGTTACCAAGGCTGTCGAGCCGTTTCTGGTTTCTGTACCTATGACACGTATTGGTGAGAATGGAAAAACGATTCCCAATGAGTGGTTGTATGACATCCATGTCTATCCGAAAAACAGCACGAGCAAGGGTGATGTTACGCTGAAAAAATTGGGTGCAGTCGGTGACAAAACGGATCAGAATCCCGTACCCGTGCAAGGCGTAAAATTCAAGCTGGAAATGCTGACCGCCGGTGCAGACGAAGAGGTTGAGGCAAATTGGAATTTGATTCTCAATGGAACGGAAACTGAGTTCATTACGGACAATCAAGGTGAAATTACAGCCAAAAATTTGATCCCCGGCAAATATCGTTTTACCGAAGTTGGTTATGCGGATGATGCCCCCAATAAGAGCTACATTATAAACAACGGAGATAAGTATGTTTTTGATGTAGACCCGAAAGGCAATGTCTCGATTCCTACAAAAGCTGAAAACACGGCTGACTATAAAGCGGCGAATAAGACGATTACTGTTTACAACTATCGTCCCGACGTAAATAAGCAGGTGAAAAACCGTAGCAATGGATATGGTGACGCAGCTGACTATAATAAGGACGATACGATTACCTATAAGGTCGTTGTTGACGTACCTACCAACATTGTGAAGCTGCAGAAGTTTGTTCTGACGGATACTCCTACGAATTTGACGGATGATTCTGGGACTGTCAAGGTTTATAGCGATGAAGCCATGAACGTGGTTGCACCCGAAAATATTTATAGCGTTAAGGGAACTGGTGACGGTTTTACAATTACCTTTACCCCTGACCAGATGGGCACGTTTGCGGGCAAGAAACTTTATGTTTCGTATACAGCCACACTGAAAAAGGACGAGAATGGCAACTTCACGGGCAGCACGACTGTTGACGGTAACTCCAACAAAATTGAGCTGACATATTCTAACAAGACAAAACTGGATAAAGATGAAGCAGAGAATCCGGATAATCAGACTAAAATCAAGGACGAGGCAGTCGTTTACTCCTTCCAGCTGAATGTTCAGAAAACGAATGGAACGCAAAACTTAGGTGCAGGTGTTATGTTTGACCTGTACAAGGAAGGCGCGGCCGACGCTGAGGACGCGCTTGACCCTGAAGTGGCAAAGAAGTTGGGCTTTGTAAACACAGATACAACCAAATATGTGCTCGTTAAGAATGACCTTAAAACGGATGATAATGGTCAAATCGTTTACAAGGGTCTGGCAAATGGCAACTACTGGCTGGTTGAGACCAAAACGCTTGAGGGGTACAATCTGCTGGCAAAACCTGTTAAGGTTACGCTGAAAATTGACTATAAAACGACTTTGACAGAGAACAAGACATACAAAAACGGCGTACTGGTCAAGAGCGATGTGAGAGCAACGCAAGAATCGTTTGATGGCACAACTATTAATGACAAAACAGAAGATGGTAAGACCATTGGCGGAAGTGCTGTTACGGTTGTCAACCGCAAGGGCTTTACGCTGCCTGTCACCGGCGGTTTCGGTACGCTGCTGTTCAGCGGTATCGGTGTGCTGCTGGTTCTGGCGGGCGTCGGCGTTCTGTTCAGCCTGAAAAAGAAATCCAACCGTGCGTAATGCACACCATCCAAACACCCACAGCAAAATAAACGGGTAATCCATAGGGGAAGGGCCGGAAACGGTTCTTCCCCTATGGGCGGTTGTGGCAGTGCGTCAACCCTTTACAGAAAGGCTCTTTGCAATGGAAACCACCGTCAAATTAAAACTTGGCTTTGCTGCGCTGATGATCGTCTCCGGCATCGGCGTGGCCATGTACCCCGTTGTCAGCAACGCGGTGGCACAGCGCCACGCAAGCTCGGTCATTGAAAGCTACAACGACAACGTGCAGTCGATGGACGCCGAGAAAATCGACGCCGCCAAGGAGGCTGCGCGCCGCTACAACCAACAGCTGAACAATGCCATCGACCGCGACGCGGCGGGCGAAGCGGACGACATCGGCACAAGCTATGTGGATATGCTGGACGTGGGCGAGAGCCTTGGCTACATTACCATACCCAAAATTGACGTAAACCTGCCCATTTATGAGGGCACAAGCGACGATGTGCTGGTAAAGGGCGTCGGGCATCTGGAAGGCTCCAGCTATCCGCTGGGCGGCGCGGGCACCCACAGTGTGCTGACGGGGCACCGCGGTCTGGCCGAGGCGGTACTGTTTACCGACCTGGACAAGCTGGGCGAGGGTGACCGCTTTTACCTCCACATCATGGACGAGGTGCTGGCGTATCAGGTAGACCAGGTCAAGGTCGTGGAGCCGGAAAACACCGAGGATCTGGAAATTATCCCCGGTGGGGACTACTGCACGCTGGTCACCTGCACACCCTATGCCATCAACACCCACCGTATGCTTGTGCGCGGCGCCCGTGTGCCGTATACCGGAGAGGACGAGCAGCCCGACACGCCGCAGACCGTGCAGTACCAACAGCTGAATACCGGCAACGTGGTAAAGCGCATTGTGGACGCCTGGCCGTGGATCAGCGTGACGGGCAGTGTGGTTATCGGCGGCGAGGCGCTGCTGTTGCTGCTGCTGTTGCACCGCTGCAAAAAGCGCGAGGAGGAAGACTGATGAAACGCCTGTTTCTGCAAATTTTTGCATGGCTGGCAATTTTGCTGGGCGTTGGGCTGATGCTGCAGCCCACGGTCAGCCGATATCTGACGGAGCAGAAAAGCACAAAAACCGTGCAAAAATTTGTGCAGGCCGCCGAAGCTGCCGCCCCCGCCACGCCCGAAACCTCCGCCGCCGAACCCGCGCGCGCCTACCCCGAACTGTACGACGCGTTTCTGGCCTACAACCAACAGCTTTTTGCCCAAGGCCAAAGCGGCCTGAAAGACCCCTTTGCCTACGAGACCCCCGCCTTTGACCTGACGGGCTGCGGCTTGCCCGACGACGTTATCGCCGCGCTGTGGATACCGCGTCTGGACTTGGAACTGCCTGTTTATCTGGGGGCCAACGCGGCCAACATGGCCCGCGGCGGCGCACTGCTGGGGCAGACCTCCATGCCGCTGGGCGGCGAAAACACCAACACCGTCATTGCCGCCCACCGCGGCTACTACGGCGCGGAAATGCTGCGCAACGTGCAGCAGATACAAATCGGCGACAAAATTACCCTGACAACGCCGTGGGACACGCTGGTTTACCGCGTGTGCGAGCTGAAAATTATACAGCCGGACGACATAAACGCCGTGCTGATACAGCCCGGCCGCGACCTGCTTACCCTGACGACCTGCCACCCCTACACCCAAAACACCCAGCGCTACCTGGTGATAGCCGAGCGCGACCCCGACGCAGAGGCCGCCACCCATGCGGCAGACCTGGCCGAGTGTGACGAAACCTGGGACGCCGCACCGCGCCAAGTGACGGTGGAGGCCGACGGTACCTCCGCGCTGGAGGAAGTCACCCCCGAAAGTATCACTCCCCTGCCCCACGAGGGCGGCGGCGAAAACGCGGGCGGCGCGTACTCCAACTGGGTGATTTGGCTGGAAAACAACGCCCTGTGGGCGGGATGCCTGCTGATTGCCGCCGTGATCGGCTGTATGCTGATTTGGCGCAGGCATAGAAAGGATTGACCCATGCAGAATATCAACGAAAAGGCGCTGGCCGTTACAGCCGAGGTAAGCAAGGCGGTGCTGGGCAAGCCGGAAGTCGTGCTGAAAATCATGATGGCGATACTGGCCCGCGGCCATGTGCTGATTGAGGATATCCCCGGCGTGGGCAAAACCACGCTGGCACAGGCGTTTGCCCGCGCTATGGACCTGACCCAAAACCGCGTGCAGTTCACGCCGGACGTTTTGCCGTCCGACATTGTGGGGTTCTCGCTGTACCAAAAGGAAACCGGCAAATTTGTGTACCACCCCGGCGCGGTGATGTGCAACCTGTTTTTGGCCGATGAAATCAACCGTACCAGCGCCCGCACCCAGTCCGCCTTGCTGGAAGTCATGGAGGAAAGCGCCGTCACGGTGGACGGCGTGACGCGCGTTCTGCCGCAGCCGTTTACCGTTTTTGCAACGGAAAACCCCGTCGGCTCGGTGGGTACGCAGATGCTGCCGGAATCCCAGCTGGACCGCTTTATGGTCTGCGTGGTCATGGGCTACCCCGATGCGGAGGCGGAAATGGAGATTTTGTCCCGCCAGCCGCGCCGCGCCCTGCTGGACCGTGTGCAGCCGGTGATGGACAAAAACGACCTGCTGGCTATGCAGCAGCAGGTAGACGAAGTATATATGAGCGATGAAATCAGACGGTATATCGTGGAACTCTCCCGCGCGACGCGGCAGGACAGCCGCCTGACGCTGGGGCTTTCGCCCCGTGCGTCGCTGGCAGTGGCCGGTATGGCGCGCGCGGCGGCTTTTCTGGGCGGGCGCAATTATGTGGCCCCGCAGGATATTACCGCGATTTTTGCCGATGCGGCCCGCCACCGTCTGCGCCTGACCGAACAGGCCCGCACCGGCGGCGATACAGTGCAGAATATCCTTGACGATGTTCTGCACACCGTGCCGCGCCCCCGCCCGGAGAAACCGTTCCATGGCAGGTAAGGTGGGCTGCGCGCTGCTGCTGGCCGTGCTGTTTGCCGCGGCAGCGGTCAGCCGCACGTCGTTTGCGGTCTTTTTGGCGTCACTGGCGGTGCTGCTGGTCGGCTTTTTGGCGTGGTATGTCCGCACGCTGCGCAGGGATGTGACGGTAACGCTGCAGCTGCCTGCCCGCCCCGTGCACCCCGACGAGGATTTTGCCGTACTGGTGAAACTGCACAACAACGGGCGGCGGCCCATGCCGGAGCTGCGTGTCGTTTTGCAGGCCGTGGACGCCGAAAGCGGAACGGCCATTGAACTGCCCTGCGGCGCGATGCTGGCCCCGCATCAGTGTGCCGATTTGCGCGTGACCCTGCGCGCAGCAAAAAGCGGTCTGTGGCGGTTCCGTGTGCGGGAAGCCACCGTGCGCGACCTGTTGGGGCTGTTTGCCGCGCACTGCGCCGTGCCGCCCCAAAGCAGAGAACTGTGTGTGCTGCCCCCCGCCGAGGGCGAGGACGACGGCGCAGGCACAAAACCGCAGAACTGCGCCGAAAAAGTGACTGCGGCGGGCTGCGATTTGACCGACGGCGTTTATGATCTGCGCCCCTACCGTGCAGGCGATTCACCGAAGCTGATCCACTGGAAACTGACCGCCCGCGTGGGCGAGTTGACCGTGCGTGAGCCGTTGTGCGCAGCCTACCGCGCTGACCCTGCGGGCGGCGTTTTGGCAGAGGGGGCCGACGCGCCGCAGCAGTTGCTGCACTTTGGGCAGGCCGCCGTAAAGCGGCTGCGCAGATTGACCCGCCGCAAGGACACCGACCCCGCTACGGGGCTGGTATTTGTGGACCGTGTGCTGCTGCCCCGCACCAAGGCCGCTGCCCACCCCATGGCGGAAACGGCGGCGGATCTGCTGATTTCGGAACTGCTGGACTTGGGCTTGCTGACGGCACTGAACGGTGCGTTTGCACTGGCATTGCCGATTTGGGTGTGGCTCGGCGTGGCGGCACTGTGTGCGGCGTGGCCGGCACTGCACCGCGTCCCGCTTTCCAAGGCGGGCCGTTACGGCGCGGCGCTGGCGCTGGCCGTGGGGTATCTGGTGCTGCTGTTTGCCGTGCAGCAGCCGTTTTTGGCCGGTGCGGCACAGTGCGCGGATGCCGTCAGGCTGTGCTTGAATACACGCTTCAACGCAAATTTTGTGGTGTCCGCCTCGCCGGTTTCGGCGCAGATGGGCCTGTTTGCGCTGCTGACGGCAGTGCCGTTTACAATGTTTTTGACCACGCTGACAGCCCGCCACACCGACGCGTTGCTGCTGGGGGCGGTGCTTCTGCCGATCGTGGTGTTCACGCTGTTGGCGGGGACGGGCCGTGCCGTTTTGGGCTGGCTGCTGCTTTTGCCGGGCTGGTTGGGAAGCTGTGCGGCGGCGCGGTCGCTGGTGCGCAAACGGCTGTGGCGCGGCAAGGATTCCGCTGTCTATGCCGCCAACCTGCAGACCCACCGCACAAACCAAAGGCTGGCCGGTGTCGGCATGGCTGCCATTTGCGCGGTGCTGTTTTTGCCTGCCCTGGCACTGCGCCCCGTGCTGATGCTGCCCTTGAACGCGCTGCAGCCTGTGACCGACAAAGTCTGCGCGGCCGGGCTGAGCGCGGCGATCGAGTGGCTGCCGAAAATCAGCGGCGGGGCACTGAATTTCCATGTCAGCGCTGCTGCGGGCGGCGTGGAGGACGGCAGCCTGACACGGGGCGACGGCCTGGCGCTGACGGGGCTGGAGGATATAATGGTCACGACCGACGCCAAGCCGGAGGAGACCGTCTACCTGCGCGGGTTTATCGGCGTGGACTATGACGGCACAAGCTGGCAGGCAGGGAATGCCGCCGCCTTCGACAGTGCCGCAGCAAACTGGAAAACCGACGGCGACGGGCGGCTTGCCATTGCGAACCTACCGTTTTTGCGCGCGGCATACAGCGGCGCACAGCCGCAGCAAATGACCGTACAGCGTCTGCATGCAAACGATGCCTACACGTTTGCGCCGTACAACGCATATTTTAACGACTACTACACGCCGGACGGCGACGGATCCATAGCGGGGCAGACCGTGCAGGACGATATGTTCTACTATTTTCCGCGCAAACAGGCGGAGGAGCTGCTGGCGGCCCGTGACGATGATGACGCGGGGGTGCTGGACCGTCTGGAAAGCGCCTACGCCGCGTATGTTCGTGCGCGCTGCCTGGATGTGCCCGACGGTGCCGGGTACGATGCCATAGACAAGGAACTGGCTGCGCTGGTGAAGGAGCGCAAACTCAGGGATGATGACATCGATGGCCGACGCGCACTGGTGCGCAGCTGGCTGAACGAGCACTGCCGTTACAGCGCGGACGCCGAGACACCCGACGACACCGACCCGCTGCTGTATTTCCTGAGCGAGAGCCACACGGGCAGCAGCACACAGTTTGCCTCGGCAGCGGTGCTGCTGTGCCGCATGGTGGGGCTGCCCGCCCGATATGTGGTAGGCTACGCCGCACCGCAAAGTCTGTTTACCGCTGCGGGCGACGGCAGCTGCCGTGCCGTTTTGCAGGATGATAACGCCCACGCCTGGGCAGAGATTTACCTTTCCGGGCAGGGCTGGACGCCGCTGGAGGTCACCCCCGGTATGACAGCCGAACTGACCGAGGGCGAGCTTGCCGCCGATGCCGCACAGGCAGGGCAAAATGCCGCAGACAGTGATACACCCCTGCTCGCGCGGCAGGAGGCCGACTCCCCTGCCGAAACGCCGCAAAGTGTCCCGCTTTTGTGGGTGCTGCCTACGGTTTTGCTGCTGCTCGTCTTGGCCTTGGCACTTCTGCGCCGTGCAAGGCGCACACCTTTGCAGACCGTACAGGCAGAATTTTGTGCGCTCCATCGCAAGATGCGGCGCTGCGGGCTGGCGGCGGAGGTGTCCTCTGACGAAGCGGCATTTGCGGAATTTCTGCAAACGCATTGCCCGCAGACGGACCGTGAAACCGTGCAGCACCTGCTGGATGCCGTACAGGCGGCACAGTTTGCGCCCGATCCATGCACCGCCGAAACCGCGCAGGAGATACAGACCCTGTGCCGTAAATTACGCAAAAAACTGTGCAGACGAACGGTGTGAGGGCTGTGCAAGGGGAAGCTTTACGCAAGAAATAATTGACGATTCGGCAAAAAACGATTATGATAATGGTAAATACATATCGGAGATGAGAAACCATGCCACCTTTGCCGAAGAACGACAAGTTGATCGATATCACGCAAATCGCGCAGGCGCTTGGCATATCCAAGACAACCGTGTCCCGTGCCATATCCGGCAACGGGCGCATCAGCGCAGCAACCCGCCAGCGCGTGCTGGACTATGTAAAAGCGCATAACTATACCCCCAGTATGATGGCGCGCGGGCTGGTGAAGCGCTGCTCCTACAATATTTCGCTGGTGATTTCCACGCAATTTTCCGACTTTGAGCTGCCCTTTTTGCGCAAGGTGATGCGCTCTGTCTATCAGGTTGCCGGGGATTCCGACTACGATGTCCTGCTGACGCTGGTGGACGAAAACGAAACCCGTCCTGTGGAGCGACTGCTGGATAACCGCAAAATCGATGGTCTGATCTTGACCCGCACACTGGAGCGTGACCCCTTGATCCCGCTGCTGAAGGCGCGCAAGGTGCCGTTTGTCGCCATCGGTCAGCCGGAGGACGATCAGGTACTTTCCGTTGACCATGACCAGGTGGGCGGCTGCCGTGAGATGACCAGTCTGCTGCTGATGAAGGGCATGAAGCATATCGCGCTGCTGGGCGGCAGTATGCTGTACACCGTCAACCAATCCCGATTGGAGGGTTTCCGGCAGGCTTATGTCAAGATGGGGCAAAAAATTGACGAAAACCTGCTGTTTTTAGAGCTGGAAAGCGACGATTTGCGCATGGAGGCTGTGCAGCAGGCTGTAGAGCGCGGGGCGGATTGCATCCTGTGCATGGACGAACGGCTGGCACAGCTGACGCTGAATATGCTCAAGCAGCTGAACCTGCGCGTGCCGCAGGATATCCGGCTGGCGTCGCTGTATGATAATGAGAATCTGGTCAATACCGTGCCGCCCATCTCCGCCGTGCAGTTTAATGCGGATATCCTTGGCTTAAAAGCAACGCAGCAGCTGCTGTGCGCCTTGCAGGGGCAGCCTGTTGAAACCCGCATGGAGTTGGGTTACCAGGTAAGCCTGCGGGAATCGACGCAGACGTGAAATCCGAGCGCACACCGAGGGGTGTGCGCTTTTTTTGTCTGACCCATCAAACCGTGTACATTTTCAGGAAAATGTACAAAATGGGGCAAAATAAAACAAAAAGTCCCGAATTGCAGATACAAGCAATTCGGGACTTGATAGGATTTATAGAAGAACCTTAACTGTCAGGTCTTTCCAATTCCCCGGCCAAAGTACGTAACCACGCGAATTTCGATAGGCGCGAACCTGTTCGTAATTCAACTTAATGGTTATACTCGCTGGCAAATCAGCCGCGAGGCGACTTGATGGCTGCCTGCTTATTGGGTCGTCATCATAGGTATGTACCCAAAAGCGCGTACTGTTTGCATCCTCAAGTATCCTATTGACGGCCCCATCCCCTTTCTTCGCTTTTGTTTTTCCCGGCATGATTTTTTCCGCCGAAATCGAATGGTAATTGTACGTTCCGCGCACATTGCATTGAACAGTGCATGACTCTTGAAATAGATTTAGTTCCCAGATGAATTTCTGTCCATCGATGGAGAAGATTCTCAGCACAAATCTGTCCAGAAATTCCCGGCTGATTTCATCGTTTGGGAACGACTCTTGCCAGCTGAGTGCTTCCTCTACCTTTTCACTATTGGCAGCTCCGTTTTCTTGTTCCTGCTGGTATTCTTCTAAAATATCCTGCCGGTGATCCTGCCAAACGTTTTTGTAAATTTCTCGCGCCATCAATTCGAGCTTCCATGCTTGCACATTGGGGGCGCTGCATTTGGGGGCTACATTCCTCAGTGACCGCTGATAACAGATATATCGAACAATGCCTTTCTCTGCGCGGAACGCCCGCATTCTGGCTCCGCAGCCACAAAACAGGCGGCAAGCCCATTTGTCGGCGTGTTCGCTCTTTCCATACAAGTAAGCCTGCGTTATATTGCCGTCTTTGTACGACTGCCATGCATGTCTGCGGCGCTGACATTTATTCCATAGTTCCTCTGAAACGATTGGCTCAAAACTGCCTTTCACCAGAATGTAATCCTGTTCGCTGTTCTTGATGCTTTTATGGCTGAGGAAATCATCAATATGCGATTTGTTGTATGTCAAATACCCTTTATAAATCGTATTTTTGGTGATTGAGAGAACCTGACGCGCGCTCCATTGTGGCATTCCGGATTTATTCGGTGTGCCTTCTTGCGTTAGTGTCTGGGCTATCTCGGTGCCATTTATGCCATCAGCATACCAAGCAAAAATTTTTCTGACAGTCTCTGCCTGACTTTCCTGCACCACAAGCGTATGAGCCTTTTTATCACGCTTATATCCAAACGGTGTCGGTCCCGCAACATAGGTTCCTTTTTTCTGTGACGTCTGAATGCCCGCCTTGGTGCGTTCACTCATTTTACGGCTTTCATCTTGCGCAAGGCTTGCCATAATGGTCAGGCGAACTTCTCCATCGCCACGCATCGTCCAGATGTCATCATTGACGAAGTACACTTCAACGCTGTACTGTTTCAGCTCACGGGTCGTAACCAAAGTATCCACCGTGTTTCGGGCAAAACGGGAAACCTCGCGGGTCACGATCAGGTCAAACTTCTTTTTCCGGGCATCTCGCAGCATCTTCATAAAAGAAGGCCGGGTTTTCATGCCAGTACCTGAGATTCCTTCATCGGCGTATTGCCCAACCACCATCCAATTCGTATGATGTTCTGCAAGCTCCAGATACCAGTTCATTTGATTTTTCAGTGCTGATATTTGCGCCTCAAGTTCCGTGGACACGCGCCCATAGAACACGACTCTGCGCGGGCAGTTTTGCTGGTCTGCTTTATCATATTGCATCGGTTTTCCCTCCTTCCCCATCAGTATAATACTGCATTCAGTATTTTCAAAATGTACAAGTCAATGACTCAATCATGGTATAGAAAAGCCGTGGAAGAAGGTTCCTTCCACGGCATGATCTTTATACTACTTTTTCAATAAGGCACTGATGTTTCTTCGTTTTCTTGTCATAGTTGATAGCTACCAAGAGAAGATTTCCTGTATAGCCACGCAGCGAATCCGGATATTTCTTTTCCTTAATCTGCTGCATCGCAGTCTCCGCCGTTTGGTTCCACTTCAACTCCACAACAAGCGCCGGATAGTCATTTCGGTACTCCGGTTTTGGAACGAAAACGAAGTCTGCGAAGCCCCTGCCTGTGGGCAGCTCTCGAACCGGCTTAAAATAATATTGCATAGCGTACAGGTATGCAATCGCCAAGACGCTGCTCAAGGAGTTTTCATTGTTGTACTGGATGGCAGAAACATAGTCATCATGGATTTTCTCAACCTGAGTGGCTACTGCATCACCATCCATATCCAATGTCGCATCCAGCAACTTCTCAGACTCCTGCTGGAACAGCAACATCTCATTCCAATGCTTGCTTTCCACCGCAAGTGTCAATTCCTGCCGGATTTCCTCATTCGGAACGAACGCTGTTTTTCGGTTCTGGTCATATCCCAAGTAGCCAAGATGGATCATATATGTCAAAACATCATCTTTGCTTTGGATATTAACGGTATCGTTCTTGAAGGTAGCCGTGTTTACTTTAACTTCCACACCGGAGAGCATTTCAATGATTGCCGTTTTCAGCCCATCATAGTTCATGTTGATAAGGGGAACGATTGCTTCATAGGAAGCCGTTTCCGACCAGTAGCTCTTAAACTCTCTCTTCAGCATAACGCTGACAACAGCTCTGGGATTATAAACTTGGTAATCCCGCAGCAAGTAACCATCGTACCACTTTTTTACCTTGTCAAAGTCTTTGTGGTACTCCTCGCAAAGATTCTTAACTTCTTCTTCCGTAAAGCCAATGAAAGGTGCCAACGTGCCGGCACTGACCATGGTAAACTCATCGAAGTTATTCAAGGCCGACTGCGTTTTTTCCTTTTTGATTGGCAGAATGCCGGTGAGGTATGCAAGCTGAATGTATTTTGTCGGCTCTGTACCTTTGAATAAGCCTCTCAGGAAATAGATATATTCTTCTTGAACAGCCTTATTGGTTGCTTCATCTCGGATCAGAATATCCCATTCATCAATAATCACAATAAATTTCTGACCGGTCGAGTTTCTGATGCGCGACAAAGCGTCCGCCAATGTCAACACTTCGTTAGGAAGAACTTCAGGGTAGTACTCTTTTAGTTCCTCCAAAACCGATTGCGTAATGTAGGATATAATACTTTTGATGTCTGCACAACTGGACAAAAACCATTGTACATCTATATGGATCACATCATACTTGTTGAGATGCTTTTTGAAGTCGCTACTCTTGCCGATTGTAAGCCCATCGAACATCTTTTCTGAATCGCAGCCTTTGCTGTAATAGGCTGCCAGCATATTAGCCGTATAGGACTTACCAAATCTCCGGGGGCGGCTATTGCAGATATATGCTTCTGGTGTATCAAGAACGCTGTTGGTATATTCCAGCAGACCCGTTTTATCCATATAAATTTTTGAATTCAGTGCAACTTGAAACGCACTATTATCCGGATTCACGAATCTTCCCATTTCGCCAAAGCCTCCTTCAGAAGTCATCTATTTCTAACCATTCAAATGACATTAGTATAGTCATATAGTACCATTTATCGATACAAATAGCAAGTTGGAAATTTCCCTACCCTATATATAATAGTACAAAAGCGCCGCAGCAGGGATTTCTTTCATAGCATGATCTATCATCGCAGACACCTCATCTGCTATGACGATGATTAAATTTTGCCACATGGAATCCTGCTTTCTGCATATAATCTTCAAAAATATATGCAGATAAAACTCGAAAGGCGCAATAAGCCACAAATTGCGATAATTTCCCTTCGATGAACCTGTCAGATGTCATCTGTTTGAACCATTCGGAATTCCCGAATAGTTGCCATCACGGTCTATTCCTCATCCGAATTATAATATTACCATTTACTGATTCAAATAGCAAATCTAGCGTCATTCCATAACGACACAATAATGCCGTGGAAGTATTTCCTCCACGGCACGATCTGTCGTTATAGCTGTGCGTTTCTCTCCCTCTGCAAATTCCAGACAGGCAACCCTTCCCGGCGCTTTGCCTCGCATCGCTTTGCAGCCATGCGATATGTTTTCTCGCATCTTGGCACGCTCGTGGAATCCAGTCATGGCGCTACTTCCCCAATGCGGTACAGCAGAGGACGCTATTCACTTTTTCGGAGGTTTGGAACCTCCTAATACATAAGAGAACAGCAAATCGGATTTTTTCCACAACTTTTTCAATTTTCTTTTTTTACCAGAAATATATCCACACGCATATCTTTCCACAAACCGGGGTGGATCTTAATCCCACGCGCTTTCTGATACTCATAGGCTGTCACAAAGTCAACCGCAAAACTCAAAAGTGGTATCTTTTCATCCAGCACGCTTACCTGATTTTCTTGACAGCTTTCCAGCCATTCCACCAACTTACGCTTTCTTTTGGTTCGGCCCATGTTCAAAAAGAAATCCTGTGGACGACATATTGTCGCGCAATCGGGTCCAGCACTTTCTTTATCCTGCTTGCCGATTTGCTCTTGCTCAATATCATAGGGAACGCCACTTTTATAGGTAACCATCGCTATCGGCTGCCTTTCCGATTGGATAGGCATGATCTGCTGCACATTCATCAACTGCAACATCCAAATGTAGCGGTTATTGCTTTTTACAATCCGGTTGGCATACCTGTCCAGAAAGCCCGGCTCTATTTTACCATCCGGAAAAGAGGCATCATCGCTGAGTGCAGCCTCGATGCTGTGCATATCTAACCTTGCTTTAGGACGCTGTTCCTGTATAGAACTTTGCAGTAAGCCTTCGACATTTATAATCTCATTGTTGATTTCCGTACTTTTGCTTAAGAAATCATCCATAGTTATGCTTCGGCTTGCCCGCTGGCTGACAAGATCGTCCAATTCCTCATTCAGCGCAGAGAGCTTGTTCTCCAGCTGGTTTCCATCATTCGGTGTGCCGGTAGTGTTCAGATTTGCATCCAACATCCGCAAAAGACCCAGTATATCCTCGGCATTTTCTTTCCAAACTGTACGGAACACTTCCCTTGCCATCAATTCCAGCTTCCATTCAGATGCGTATGGTGCCGGACAAGGAATGCCGTTCAGTGCTCTGGCGGCATCTTTCTTTTTGAACATTTTCGACCGTGCACAGATAAGCCGCATATTTTTCCCACCGTTGGCCGTTTTATCGTAGCCTTCGATTTGGAATCGCATCCCACAATCACAAAACAGAATTTTTGTCCATTTATTCTGCGGAAAGGACACACCAAATTTATGGGCACGACCATCTTTTCCTTTGACAAATGCAGCTCGCTTACTGCGGATCTGATTGCAGGTTTCCCATAGCTCCTCTGAGACGATTGGCTCAAAGTTTCCCTTTACAAGAACAAAGTCCTCCTCGCTGTGATTGATGCGATTATGGCTGAGGAAGTCATCAATATGGGATTTATTATAGGTCATATAGCCCTTGTAAGTGGGCTTGCGGAGTACCCGTGATACCTTGCTCGCCGTCCAGCTCAGGCCACCACCGCCATCCTTGCGGTTTTCTTCTATAAGCATTTTGGCAACAGTCGTTTCTCCGTGCCCCTCGGCGTACAGATTAAAGATTCTGCGCACGGTTGCCGCCTGTTCCTCATTGATTACATAAGTTCCATCCACACGGTCATAACCGATAATATTACCACTGCCATAGAGTACGCCTTTCTCACGGCTCATCTTCTGTCCGGCTTTTACGCGCTCACTGGTCTTGCGGCTTTCATCTTGGGCAATGCTCGCCATAATGGTCAAGCGAACTTCTCCATCACCGTCCATTGTCCAGATGCCATCATTTACAAAATAGACTTCCACGCCGTATTGCTTCAGTTCTCGCGTAGCATTCAACGCATCCACCGTGTTACGCGCAAACCTCGACAATTCACGGGTGACAATCAAGTCAAAGCGGTGTTCCTTTGCGTGCTCTATCATCCGCATAAATGATGGACGTTTCTTCATTTGGGTACCGGTTATGCCTTCGTCTATGTACTGCGCTACAACGGTCCAGTTGGGATTGCGTAACGCAAGGTCTGTATACCATTCCATCTGATTTCCCAGCGCAGATAGCTGTTCCTCATGTTCTGTTGAAACGCGGCCATAAAACACCACCCTGCGCGGTCGATTCTTGTAATTTCCAATATAGTCTGTCATTTCGAACGCCTCCTTGTTCTTTCATTGTACAAGGGGCAAATTCATAAGGGAAATGTACAAAAACACTGGTACACTTGCCATCCTTGCATGAGCGTTGCTGCTCTATACTATAAGAGTACGTTCTCTTGATTTTTTTCCACAATCACTATTTTTTAGTTCATTGCACTTGACATACATCAAGTAGCCATGCCACGCAGATAGCATTTTTCAGAACACATCAACAAAAACACCCTGCACGATTCTGTGCAGGATCAAAATATATATTCGTTTTATTTTCGTACATAACTGGTTGATGGGCCGGCTCCGACTTTTTCAAATAACTATTTCGAAAAATCAGCCGGGCTATCAAACTGGAATTTGTTATTCTCCTATGGAGGCACCGCTATCGTCTTTAAGTCCACAAATCGCAACTATACCATTATTTTTATAACTTACAACGAGAGTAGTGTCATTCCCAAGTTTCCAACATGCAGTGCTGTTTTCACTGGTATCAGGCTTCCCCCATACCTCTCTAAGCTGGTCAATATGGTACCCTGGCAAAAGGCTATTAACATCGGCTTCACTCATTTCTGCGCAACGCCAGCGAGGGACACGGCATCATCAAGATGGGCAACAGCATGATACCATTCTCCAATCTGGAACCCAAGGATACGGCGGTGTATAAGCTCACCACGACCAAACCGGGGGGGAGGCAACCGCAGAGAAATGATTTTGCATAAAGAAAAGGCGGGCCGAAGCCCGCCTTAGAGTCAGTGGCAGTTTAGTGCTGCCAGATATTGTTTTCCAGATCACGCAGACGCGCTTTGTAGTCGTTAATAAGCGTCTGCGTGTTTTCTGTATCGGGAAAGCTGACCATATAGCCATCCTCAGATTCGTGAAAGCCGACAATGCCCGTATAACAGCAACAGCCGTCACGGCGGGTAAAACCGTGACGGCTGTTCAGGAATTCGCTGTGACCTATTCCGTTTTTGCGGTCAAGCGCTGTTTATCTGCGGCGCTTCTTTTTGAAAATCATGAAACCGCCAGCCAGCGCTATGCCGCCGGCAATCGGCAGCATGACCCACCATACAGGGGGCTTTGCTGCGGGGGCCGGGCTGCTTTCCGGTTTTGCAGTGGCAGCAGGTGCGGGGGTCGGGCTGCTGTTCGGCTTTGCAGTGGTAGTAGGTGCGGGGGTCACGCCGCTGTTCGGTTTTGCAGTGGCAGCAGGTGCGGGGGTCGCGCTGCTGTTCGGTTTTGCGGTGGCAGCAGGTGCGGTGGTCTGGCTGCTGTTCGGCTTTGCGGTGGCAGTGGGCGCGGGGGTCGGGCTGCTGCTCGGCTTTGCAGTGGCAGCAGGTGCGGTGGTCGGGCTGCTGTTCGGCTTTGCAGTAGCAGTGGGTGCGGGGGTCGCAGACGCTGCGTCCTTTTCAAAAATTGCCTTGACCTCCACGTCGCCGTCCGGCATGGTGAACCTGTCGTTCTCGATGGTCACGCCGCCGCTGACGACCTGCCACTCTTTAAAGTGGTAGCCCGTATTCGGTGCGGCGCTCAGATTGATTCCCGCACCTGCCACCGTGGTGGAGGGGTCTGCAGAGGCGGTGCCGTTGCCGTCCGTTGTTACGGTGACAGCATACGTTTGCACCTGCCGCGCCACCAAGGCAGACTGCCATGCAGAGAGGTTTCCGGCGCTGTCCTGCGCGCGGATATACAGGGCATCGCTGGTTTGCTGTTCCTTCAGCGTTCCTTGGATTGCAAAGCTGCCGTCCCCTGCGGCATAAACACTTTCGCCGTTTTTCCCGTAAAGGATTTCGCTGCCGGCATCCGCTGTGCCGGTGATTTGATAGGTACCCGCAGCCCTGTCCGCATAGAAGATCGGTGCAGAAAGGGTCAGCATCGGGGCGGTGGTGTCCCTGCTTACCAGCAGGAACACGCTGGTCACGTCCTTGTCCTTCACACCGTTTACACGTAGCATCAGCGTGCCGGTAAAATCAGGGATGGCAAAGGTGTTCGACCCGTCCGATGTGAGGTTCGTTTCGGTATCCATGCGTGTCACCGTGATGCTGTCGGCACCCTCGCAGGTCACAGCAAGGGAATTGCTGCCGCCGCCCACATAGGCATGGTACACGCCGTTTTCGTCCGGCGCACAGGCTGTGCCGTTCACCGAAAGGGCAAGGTTCAGCGGCGTGTATTCCGGCAGGAAAACGTCGGAGGATTTAGTTTCTGCGCTGTAATACTTTGCGCCGTCCTCCGGCTCCGTGTAGGCGCTTACGCCGACTTTGTAGGTTGCGTTTGCCGTCAGATTTTTGGATTCTGCCGTTTCTTCGCCGCCCACGGTCAGTGCCATATCAATGGCGGTGGTGCCCTTGTCAAGGTCATAGCCAAAGCCGGTATCGACCCAACCGCCGTTTTGCTCCTGATAAATCGTCACGCGGTAACCGTCGGCATTTTCCACAGGCTGCCATTCGGCGCGCATGACCTCGTTGCCGGTGAATGTCAGCGTGGCACTAGCGGGGGCGCTCGGCTGATAGGGATTGTTGTTGGTGTAGCTAACCGGGGTGGCAAACTGCTGGCTGTCGATGGCGGCCAGGACGGTCACATTTTTGGTACTTCCGTCTTCCTCGCTGACCTCAGTGGTCTTTTCCGTCATCAGGAAGGAGGATACATAGTATTCGCCCGTCGGCATCAGCGTACCTTCTGTGGGAATGCTGACCGTATTGCCTTGGGTGGTGTTCACGACTTGTTCGTCCACAAGGTAGGTTGCCTCGCCGGGTTTGCTACCCAGATAGGTACGCAGGGTGTAGGTCGTGTTCTCTGCGGGGTACTTCACCCCGCCGGTGAGTGTATTGCCGTTCTGCGTCAGATCCAGCTTTTCAAACGGTGCAACTGCAAAGCCCTTTTCATCGGTAAAGCTCAGCGCACTCGTACTGACGGTATAGTTGCCGCCCTCTTTCAGGCGTAAAACTGCCATACGGTATTGCTTGCCGTCATCTGCCGACTTTTTCATGTCCGCCAGAATGGTTGCGTTGATGTCCGCGTTGGGGTCAATATCGCCGTCGTTGGCGATCCAGTTGATGGGAATGGGCGAACCGCCATCCTTTGCAACGGTCAAATTGCTTTGGATTTCCGTATCGGTGACACTGTTGTCAAACGCCAGCACGATGTACGGCGTTTCGCCCAAAGCGGCAGAAACACTGATATTTGCCGTACTGCCATTTGCAGGCGGCGCTGTTTCGAGCTCCATCAGCATGACAGGCTCTTCCTCGCTGTTTTCCAGCGACACGCCCTGCACCAGCGGCTCAACGCCCTTGGACGACCAGTCCCATTCGGGCAGCTTGCCGAGCCACTTGGTTTCGATGTCCCAGCCGCCGCCCATGCGGAAATTGGTCTGCACAATGTGCGGCACAAGCACCCACACGCGGGCGTCAATAATTTTTATGTCTACGCCCGCCATCGCGCCGAGGTAGACATCCACATTCTTAAACGCCTGCTCCATGCTCTCGCTGACGTTTGCGTTTGTGACGGGGAAGGTCGTCTGCCCGCCCACAATCAGATTAATGTCCGTCCTGGAAAGTTCAAGACCACTGAGGAACGGGATGCCAAGGCTGCTCGGAATCTGCAGTCTGCCCTCGACAATACCATTGGCGCCGATGCCGAGATACACGGTGTCCTTGTTTTCGTTTGCACCGCCGAACGCGCCCAGCTTGATTGCGTTATCTATGGTAAAGATGTCCAGCGTCTTGCTTGGCAGATTGAGGGCAAGCTCCTCTGAGCCGCCGAAGTAGATGCCCTTGTAGGTAACTCCATTATAAGTACGCTCCTGCCCGTTGAGCTGGAGAGAATAGCCGAAGCTGTCAATAATCTGCGCGTTCTTTCCCAGCCCGACGATGCCGACATCCGTTGCCTTGAGGGAAATTTCACTGGGTCCCAGAACGACATTGCCTGTACCCTCAATCAGATGCATATAGGTACCTGTCAGCGCACCCCGCAGCTTGATGGGCGGGATGGCGAAGTAGTCGCCGTTCACGGTTTTTGCCAGATCCTTAAAGCCCGCGCCGCCGCCGTTAAGCTGCCCGACAGGAACGGGCGGCACAAGGGGGATGCCGGGGCTGGACTTGACATAGAACCACAGATCATCGGGAATGAGCGAGCCGTCCTTTTTGCTGCGTACCAGCGCCAAAGATGCTTCCGTTTCAAACAGGTCAAAGGCGTTCAGCTCCAACTCAAAGGCATAGCTTTCCTCACCCTTGAAGGTGTTGACCTCGCCGCTGATGCTGGCAAGCTCCAGCGCCATCAGCTTTGCGGTGTCAAAGCTGCCTGTGGCCTTTACGCCGTTGACCTTGAACTCGTTGTTTTTGGCATTCAAGCCGTAGCCCAGCTTTTCCATCGAGAACTCGGCACCATTGAAGATGGTCCGGAAACCGATGTTGCCGCTGAACACAAGGTTCCCTGCCGCATCGGCTTTTGCGTTTTCCAACTTGACCGCGGCATAGGGAATGTCCACAAAGACGATGGCGTCGTTCTTGTCGGGTTCAATTTGGAACGCAAAGCCGTCCTTTGTAAGCGAAATTTGCAGGTCATTTTCCGCGCCGTTTTTCGGCTGATAGAACTTGAAGCTCGGCGCGTTCAGGCTTACGCCGCTGTGTTCGAGCGTGCCGTCCTTTTTGATGACCAGCTTTCCGCTGCTCTTATTCCATGTCGCGGTGACGGAGGGCGAGAGCATCGCCGCGCCGCCGGTAAAGGTGAATTCCGTTCCGTTCTTGCTCTCATAATCGCCGCTGATCAGCGCAACAGGTTCTCCGTACTGCTTTTTCAGCGCTTGCAGCGCGGCATCGTCCGCCACATACTCCACCGTCACGCCGCCGTTTACGGCGAACGCGGCAAGCCGCTTGGCAGAAATGGCAGCATCAACCGCATCCGGCTGGGAGGGGACATTCTCCGCGCCCGCCTTGATCAGATCATGGAAGCCCCAAAGGAAGTGGGAGTAGCCCTCCGGGTCGGCGGTTTCCTCAAACGTGCGGCCGGCATAGCTATCACATTGCACCCAGGTATTCAGCGGCTTGTCACCCGGTACTACGCTGACGGTCTGCGCTAAGGCGACACGAATCGGCTTGCCGCTGACGGAGGTGATAGCTTTTTCATAGTAATCCGACAATCCCACAAAGGGATTTGCCCAAGGGTAGCCGTCCGTGTAGACTTCGGTGATGTAAACACCGTCCTTATCGCCCCACTGGGAATACCCCTTCGGAACGGTTTTTGTGTCCAGATCCTCCACGGACGCGGTGAATGCCGAGCTTTCGGTGGTGATTTGCGGGTTCTCCCCCTCCGGCACGGTGGTACGGCTCATTTTAATGGCAGGACCGCCCGGCTCTTCCAGCGTGGAGGTATGCCCCGTGGCGGTAAAGCAGTTGAACGAATAGCCCCATTTGAAATTGAAGTCACGATTCCAATCTTGTGGCATACTGTCCTTGTCGATGCAAATCTCGCTGACCGACGCCAGCACACCCCATGTGTCAGATGATGCCCCATTCTCCTTGAGCTGGACAAGCTCATAGTAGACCGTTGCCTTTGCCTTGATTAGGCTGAGGGCGGTCAGCAGCGAATACTCCACCTTGATGGCATTCGCGCTGCCGTTGGGCGTTTTGGTCACAAATTCCGCTTTTATCGGCTCAGTCACCACGCCCTCTTTCTTTTCTCTGCCTTGGTCATAGGTGATAAAGGTGCAGCGCGGCGTCTGCCCGATTAATACGCCTTCCTCATCGGGCTTTGCTGCGGGCGCAACTGTGAGATAGGCATAAGTACCCCATAATTTGCGAAACGTCATATATATGTACTCGTTTTGCAGGGAAAGCGAGCCGTCATCCAGTGTGACGGTTTTTACCGCCCCTTCAGACGGAAAAATGTTCCCCGGCAAAGCCAGCACCTGCATGGGCAGCGCGCCCAGCAGCAGGCAAAGGCTCAAAAGCAGGGATAGAAATTTTTTCATGTTGCGTCCTCCTCGTGTTTTCTTTTTTGCTTTTCCCGTTCATGCAGCCGCATACAAACGACCGTCAGCACAACGGCCGCTGTGAACGCCGCAACGCCCACCAGCACATAGCCGCTCGCGTCCTCCCGCAGCAGCATCGCACCAAAGCCGCCCCAGGCAGCGGTCTGCCCCTGCCCGACAACCCTGTCCGCTGTCTGCATCAGTGCCGCAAACAACAGCATACACACAGCGCTCAGTCTGCCGATGCCGCGTTTCTGCCTTCGTCGGGTATTTTTTCGTATCTGCCTTTTGACAAGCTCGACCCGCCTTGTGGTATCATACATATCGGTGGAAGCCTCCTCTCCGGTTTGCTGAAGTCTTGGGTGAAAAGTCCTTTCACCTATATAGGTACAAAAATTCGGGAAAACTCTCACCCAAAATGCAAAAATTTACAAAAAAATGAGGGAGCCGCCCAAAAGCAGCTCCCAAGAATCGGATATTCGGTTATTCTTTTCGTACCATACGAAGTGCAGACAGCTTTCCCGCCGCCACCAGTAGCACCGGCAGGGAATAGGCGATGTACTGCGCTGCGCCGCCGTAGGCAATCAGCAGGTTGTAGATGGCGTGCAGGGTGATTGCCGCGCCCAGTAGCCCGCAGGTTCCGGCAATCTTCAGCCATGTGCGCTGCCATGTGTAGGCAAGCCCGGCGCCCACAATGATGCCGCACAAAACGTGCATAGCACCCGTGCCGAAGCCCCGGAAAAAGATGAACGAGAATCGGTCGGCGCCGTTCTGGATGAGATAACACACATTTTCAAAGGTGGCAAAGGCGAGCGCGACTGTGATGGCGGTGGGCTTGATTTTTTCCCCCTCCGGCTCAAACACCAGCAGGTAGAATGCCAGCGGCAGCAGCTTCATGATTTCCTCCACCACCGGCGCAATCTCCGCCGTGGCGGCAAGGGCGTCTGCGTGATAGACCGCAGCAAGAAAGGTGTTGATGTAAGCGGAAAGCAGACATACTCCCATTCCGGCAATACAGAACAGAAAAAAGCGGAGCTGCCGCCTGCCCATGCACAAGGCGGCCACCAGCAGCGGGGACACCATACAGAGGAAGATATTTTCAATGTAGGTCATACTTCCACCGCCTTTTTTACCGCGGGCAGCAGTCCCAACAGGGCGAGAGTCAGGAACAGATCGCACCAGAAGGCAGGTCTTGCGGGAGAGGTAGCCGACCAGAAACACCCCACCGTCCAGAGCAGATATTCCGAACCGACATAGCAGAGCACGCCGACGTGGAAATACCGCCTATTCCGCGCTTCGCCTGTCCGGGTATTCGCATAAAAAAGCCCCCGTGCCGCGCAGAAGGACAGCCAAATCATCAAGCCGCACCAAATCAGGTTGGATAGGATATCCCCATAGGTGCAGTAGAACACCAGCAGCGGCACGCCGACCAAGGGGGCGAGCCACGCTTTTCGGCAGCAAAAGCTGCGTTCCTCCGAATCAGTCAGCGTGACCTGCAAAATCCGCAGAAAAATCGCGCTGGCGACCCAGCCGAACTCCGACACATAAAAGACCCGCGGCGTGGTATGGAACAGCAGCAGGTACAGCGTCCAGTAAAGCGACCCCAAGGCAAAGCATCCGTAGAAGCAAAGCAACAAAAAGTACGCCTGTCTGCGACTTTTTTGCCATGCAATGCCCGAGAGCACCGCGCCAAGGAAGGTAGTCAACAATTGCAGCAGGTTTTCAATCAGCTCCATGCCGCCCCTCGCCTTTCCTGTCCGAACTATCCTCCCGGTTCATCTGCCTAAGTCGGAAGCACAGAACCGTCACGCACACGCCCAAAAGAAAGGACAATAGCCCTATGACAATGTACCCGAGTGCCGCACCCCCGCCATACATACTGGCGGCGGTTTCATAGCCCGCGTAGTCGCCGGGTCGGATTCCCGCAACCACACCGGGCATGGCAAAGGACACACCCACAATCAGCACAAGGCACGCCGCAGTAGCAGAAAACATTGCGATTGTACCGCGTCGTCGCTGTTCCTTGCGCTGTCTTGCGGCGATGCGCCGCTTTGTTTCCGCAAAGCGTTCTTCATGGCTCCGCATTTGTGATTCCCTCCCGTTCCAGTAATTTACGCAGGCTCTCTTTTCCGCGATACACCAGATTGGTGATCTGCTTCACGGTTTTTCCCATAACCTCTGCCGCCTGCTCGTAGCTCATCCCCTCAAAGTAGGTCAGATACAAAACCTCCCGATAGTCCGGGTTCATTTCGCCCATACAGCCGTGCAGGATGCGGTTGCGCTCTGCTGTGCCGATGACCTCCTCCGCCAGCAGCTGAGCGTCCGGTTCGTCGGTCAGCGCATCCAGGCTGAACATCAGCCTTCGTTTGCTTTTATGGCGCAGCGCCATGTGCCGCGCCGCCTTATACAGATACGCCTTGAAACCGCCGTCGCGGATGCGGGGCTTTTTCGTGAACAGATAGGCGAACACATCCAGCATCAGTTCCTCTGCCTCGTGTATATCGTGCAGGTAGCCGTCGAGGTACAGGGTCAGGGGATCGCCGTATTTTTCCATCAGAGCCTCCAGCCCTGCGTCATCACCGTTCAGATATTGGCGATAAAAATCCCCGTCACTGACCATCGTGTCCCCCTCCTTCCTGCGATTCGTATGCGCCGTGCGGGTTATTGAGGTACTGCTGCGGCTGCGCAGCCCGCATTCGTGCGCCAGCTCCTCTAAACGCAGTTCCTCGTGCAGATGGGTGGAAATATACTGCAGGCAGTTTTTGATGACGGCGCTCTGTGCGCCGCCTTTTTGGTATCCACCACGCGGTTGCAGAAGTCCAACGGCACCGGGCAGAGTGTGTGCAGTTGTTCGCAGCATGGAAAAACATCCATAAAGCACTCCCTTTTCTCTCTAACTGTATCACAATTCTTTCATTACAGTCAAGATATTGACAATAAATGCAAGGGCTGGCTGCCCCTGCAAAAAAGGGCGGGCTTGTGATTTTTTGCAAAGGCTATTGAGTGTTAGAGCTTGTTCTTGTATTTGTGCTTGGCGGCGTCCCATTCATAAAAGCCGGTGGCAGGGATTACGCAGCGCTGGAAGGCGATACTGCAGCGAAACACCGACTTTTCCGTCACCGTTTCGGCGCGGCCATCAATGAAATCGTATCCGCCCACCCGGAGTGCAGCAAAACCACCATCACCTACGACTACGAGGACGGTCACACATGGGCAAGCTACTGGCCGGAGGTGCTGGCTATCTTTGCGGTACATACCAACCTTAACTCCGACAGCGACGTTGTCGTTATCAATGCCGCCCAAAAGCAGCGTATTCAAGACGCCTTTTGGGCTATGCACGAAATCACCTACGAGGTCGAAGAAGTAGACACCACTCCCGAACCTACCGAGGACGACCCCGACCCGGAGCAGCAGACTGAATACATCCTGCATATCACCGTCAACAGCAAAACCGTGGATGAACTGGCCGAGTTGTACAATTTCACCCAAGACCAAAAAAACATATTGCGCGAACTTCTCTCCGATGAAATGCGCCCTACGCTGCTTGCCCTCTGCGGCGGCATCGGCATCATCGAGGATGGCGAGTTATGCTGGCCGCTGCCGGGACACACTTATATATCCTGCCACTTCGGGGAAGTGGATGCTTTCGGCAATGCCGGGCATCGCGGCACAGATATTCCCGCGCCGGAGGGCACGCCAATCCTAGCTGCCCACAGCGGCACGGTGCTGGTCAGCGGCTGGAACGACAGCTACGGCAATCAGGTGCTGCTGGATAACGGCGCAGGACTTTCAACACGGTACGCCCACATGACGCAAACTGCCGTTACCGCAGGGGAAGCGGTAACGGCAGGGCAGGTTATAGGTTATGTAGGCAATACCGGCGACAGCACAGGTTTCCACCTGCATTTTGAGGTTATGCAGAATGGTGTGCGTGTGAATCCTATGGATATGGTTTGTCTGCAAGAGAAGAAACAATAAGTAATCGGTTATCCTGACAAAAGCAGTCTTGAAAGTGTTTTGGCACTTTCAAGACTGCTTCATTATTGTTTATACTGTATCATCTGTGGAAAGTTGTGTGCTTTCTTTTCATGGTGATGGAGAGTGCAAGCATTGCAATGTTCCATAGCAAAGATGCACCGGAAAGACCAACAGCCGCTGTCGCAAGCGATTTTGCCGTAGCAGAGTCATTTGCTTCTTTGTTTGCCACAGCGGAAGTGTCGCGTACAAGACCGGCATTGATGGTCGTGCCATCGGTCATTGTAAGAATTAGGTAGCCGTCGTTATCAATCATGGCGTTGTCTATTCCGCGCCCGGCAGTACCATCCTGTCCATCCTTGCCATCCTGACCGTTTTGTCCGTCTTGACCATTTACACCGTTTTTTCCGTTAATTCCATTGGTGCCATTTTGCCCGGAAGCGCCATCGGCACCGGCATCGCCTTTTTCGCCTTGGACACCCTGAATGCCTTGCTTGCCTTGGTCACCCTTGTCGCCCTTTTCGCCTTGGACACCCTGAATGCCCTGCTCGCCTTGGTCACCCTTGTCGCCCTTTTCACCTTGGACACCCTGAATGCCTTGCTCGCCTTGGTCACCCTTGTCGCCTTTTTCGCCTTGGGCACCTGTCGCTCCCATTTCTCCGGTAGCTTTCACATTGAGAGATTCCCAATTCTGACCATTGTCATAGGAAACATACCAGAGGTTATCATCACCGATTTTGAGCTGCGGTGTTCGACCATCGACACCGTTTGTTCCGTCTGCGCCGTCCTTGCCGTCTGCACCATCCGTTCCGGCAGCTTTTACGCCTGTGTCGGTTTCACCAATCCACCAGTTGCCGTTTTCGCCGATGCTGGGGGTCAGACCGTCTGCACCGTTCGTGCCGTTTGTACCGTCCGTTCCGGCAGCTTTTACGCCTGTGTCGGTTTCACCGATCCACCAGTTACCGTTTTCGCCGATGCTGGGGGTCAGACCATCCGCACCGTTCGTGCCGTTTGTACCGTCCGTTCCGGCAGCTTTTACGCCTGTGTCGG
>ENA-OVGQ01000606-OVGQ01000606.1-human-gut-metagenome-genome-assembly--contig:-NODE-606-length-45119-cov-8.821742_pt1 | contig 45119 bp, 38 predicted proteins | sample MGYA00237774_ERZ505427 | MGnify/ENA primary metagenome ERZ505427 (study PRJEB26158, sample SAMN06016404) | human gut metagenome | biome: human gut; feature: ankylosing spondylitis patient; material... | reverse complement strand
CCGTTCGACAGCGCCCATACGACATGGCCGTCGATGCGGCACAAAAGGCTCTGGCGCTCATCGAAGGACAACCCATCGAGGAACCATTCGAGACATTCCCCGTTCAGTTGCAAGTACGCGGATCAACTGCCAAGCCACGCGCCACCCCTCTGCTGTAGGCCGCAGCGTGCAATCGCGCGAGATCACTTCGCGTAATATCCCCATTTCAACCGGTCTATCTGCGCTATGTATGGCAGATTTGTAGCGGGCTTTCGATCAAACAGATGTTGGGCAGTTTTACATGGCATTTATCAAAGATCTTGTTTTCTGCCGCTCCACACTCAAAGAATTCAACCAGAAAATACCGATTGCTTTTGCAGCCGCATCAATTAAATGCCAGCAAAAATCCATTCAAGACGTTGCTGCCAGCAACACCTCGGAAAGTAAAGTAAAAGTTGTGACCAATAATTCGGAGGCATCGCCAAGCAATGCAACCGTATTAAAATTCGGTTCGATTAAGGTTCGATAAATCTACCTCACCATTTTTGCTTATGGCGAGGCAAAATACATCCTTCCCACATGGCTTTGCTGCTTTTTGTATCTTTTGTTGTTATCCGTTGCCACTTGTCGGCATCGGCACGGCATGTCAGTATCATGTGCGTATGCGACTTCTTGGCAATATTCTGTGGCTGATTTTGGGTGGACTGCTGCTCGCCGCCGGTTGGGCGATTATCGGCCTGGTGCTGTGCGTCACCATTGTGGGCATTCCGCTGGGCATTCAGGCGTTCAAGATGGCGGGACTCACGCTGACCCCGTTCGGCAAAACCGTGGTGTATGGCGGAGGTGTGGGATCGGTGCTGGCCAATATCGTATGGTTTGTGTTGGCTGGCGTATGGATGGCGATTGGCTACATACTTGCCGGCCTGCTGAACTGTGTCACCATCATTGGCATTCCGTTCGGCATTCAATCGTTCAAGATGGCCAAATTAGCGCTATGGCCGTTCGGCTCGCAAATCCGCAGCTTGTAAATCACTTCAGATCACTTCACCCAGCATAGACGGCCATCGACTGCCGTCTTGCATATAAGTATCGAGGAGCTGCGGTCCGAACAGGCCGTGACCACTGCACCCTAAGCAACGAAACACGTCTCATTTCGCTTATGGCAGCTCCAGAGCGGCAAGGCTCAAAAAACTGAACAGTCGAACATTACCTACCCAAATGATTGCTAATGCCAACCGCCTTGTGGACAGGTTAAAGAATACTTGCGATAGCGGCTTCTCTAACTGTAAGTTATCTAGAAGAAGACATCCGTACCCCGTCAAATATGGTTACTTGCGCAGCTTGCTTGCCGCGAAGATAAACAATGGCAGCGCGGCGAACGCGTAGTTCTCGCACTGGATATACAGGTACACGATCAGGACAAGCCAGCAGATAACAGTCTTGCCCCAAACACCATGCTCGGCAGCTGCAGTATCGAAGACACGCGTCATGGAAACTATGGAAGCGATGACCAGCAGAACCAGGCCGATCAATCCGTATTCGGCGACAACGCTGGTATACGCACACATCGTCCATACGGTGTCCGCATTCATGCCAGTCGCGAATCCCACCGCAGCACTTCCATTCATGCCCAGGCCATTCAACAATCGTTCCGCATGCTTCGCGCCGGCCCATACCGCGTTGATGATGTTGCCGGAGCCATATCCGGTAAGCACCGTCCACGGATGGGCAAGAAGCCCGCATATCGGGTCAAGACTCTGGTAGATTCGCGCGAAGAACGATCCGTCTCCTTCGGCACCGTTTTCCGCAATCGAAGATAGTCGGGAATCGGCAAGCACGCCCAGCAGACCAAGCATAACCGCACCCAGCAGCTGCGCAATACCACGCACGCGCTGTTTCTTGTCGCACCACGAATTATGCACAATAATGGCAACCAGCAATGCCACCACCGAATCAAGAACGATCCGGGTGCCGGCCTGCATCAGCACAGAGCCAATCGCATACACAACGATGAGGTTGCGCAACCGCTTGGCATAGATACGGTCGCGCCCACGCATAAGCCACATAAGCGGCAGCAATATGCCGAACAGATGCATGCCGATATAGCTGGGCTCCGCGAACAGGAATTGCGGGCGGCCACCGCCCCACACCGAGCTTTCATTGATGTACTGCCGGTACATGAGGTGCGCGAAATAGTCGGTCAACGGCTTGATATGCAGATGGATGGCTAGCCATTGCACCACGCCCACGCCGAAGGAGAACCAGTAAGAAGCGATGAGAATCCGCAATGGAGTACGCCAGGGGATGCGTTTGATGCCGAACGCAATGGCGATCGCACCCAAAGTGGCGAGCACGCCCAATAAGCCGGTGATGCTCATGAACGCGGCGTTGAGATGGATGCCGAATTTCAGCCATCCCGGAATGGACAGGATTATGCAGGCCACCGGCAGGAGGAACATTGGCAGGTATCGGTTGACCACGATGCGCAGTTGCCGCCAATTGCATAGGCAGTACGCGGCGAACAGCGCCGGACTGATTGGCGACCAGAACGGTGCGTACAGGCCGAGCGTGGTGCCGTCCACCGGAAGAAAAGCGATGGCCAGCAGCAGCCAAATGACGTTGCGTTCCTGCGTTGTCAGAAATCGCAGGAACGGCCGGTATTGCGGTCGGCCATGATGGTTGCCCACGTCGATGGTGTCGTTGTATACGCATGCTTGGTTCATGTGGTTCCCCTCCCCGTCAACCTTACTCGTTCATCATGATGTATGGATGCCACCCGTTGTTCATTTGTAAGCGCAACGCTTTCGTCAGGCTTGTAGGTCTGGCGATTCGTCGGCGAATGGCTCGGCGGGCGTGCGGTAGCCGAGCACTCGCATGGGCCGGTCGACCTTGCGCTGTAGCGGACAGGCGGCAGCCCGTCATTATTCATCGATTAAACGTCCACTTCTCCTCAGGCTTGCGGCAAATTGTTCTTCCGTGATTTCTTCTGTCACCAGTCTGGAAATGAGTTTATATAGGGTATTTCGTTTTGGCTCTGGATCATCATCGATATCCAAATCAATTCTTTCCATTTTCAGGATGGCCAAGGATATGGCCATTGCGGTGCGCTTGTTGCCATCAGCGAAATAATGATTTTTGGCTAGGTGAAAGGTAAGATGCGCCATTTGTCGAAACAAATCTTCGAATCGTTCTTTCGACGATTGACCGAATACCGGCAGAAAGGTCGAATCCACAACGCCACTTACGAAACCGGCGTCATTGGCTCTTTCCACGGTAAATCCGCCGATGTCGTCAAGTTGCTTCCTGTGTACTCGGACGATTGCTTGTGTCATTGCTTCTGCGAAATCATCAGATGGAAAAACGAGTGGCGGCGCTTGGATATGCCACCACTCGTCAGTGTATTGCTCAGGCATTGCGCAGAATCCTGAAGGTGTTCTGCCATTTTGCATTTACTTCATCCAAACTAGATGCAAGAGTGTTTTTGGGGAAGGTCAGACCGTCGTCGGATGCGAGAATGGCATCGTTGGTGATTTCGACGTTTTCTCCTTCCCTGTAGACATTCTTCCAAGCGGAGTTCTTTCGATGGGAGAATCTCACAAGATCGAATGCCGTCAGAAAACCATATTTCTTTGCCGTCCCATCTACGACGGATAAGGCCTGTTCATCCTTTGCGGTTTCGCCCTCGGGCTTGAGAATCCTGTTGCGTCCGTATTTTTGGAAAGTGAAATAAACGTTCCTCTCAACCGGACCGTAAGGCCACGCTTCAATCTTGTCTTCGAACAATGGTTTCCCGGTTTCGCGCAGAGATTCGACTTGCGCGAAATAAACGAGCTTGTTCAGCACAAGATTCGTAATGTCGATATCAGAGCCATGGCGAAGAATGAAAGCATTCGCTACTTGTATTGACTTCATGCCCCTCCTCTGTCATGGAAATTTCTATGTTCAGATATATGAAGCTTGCTTTCGAAAAGATGTATATTATACCAGTCCTTCTCTCAAAAACACAAAGGTAGCATTCAATAATGCATTTGTCAGACGCTGTAAGAAATCCTTCATTTTCAGTTTGGCAGCATTCCGCACGCTAGGGCTGTCGACAAGGATAAGGAAACCACATATTGTTGCCGCAAAATCATACGTCAAGGGATAGCTACAAAATACGTCGAATAGTCGTTTGGGATTTTCGATAACGCCCGAATTCTTACGCACTTTCGGATTCCGGCCCTGACGTAAGAGGGCATGGCCCGCGTCCTGTGTACGATTTTCATTCGCCAAAACAAAAACCGCGATTGGAAGCCAGGAGACGGGACCAAGACCCTCGAACATCATACGGATCGACCAGAACCTACTCGAGACCAGGCTCGACCGGCTGATCACCGAGAAGATGACGCAGATCCTCAACGCGATGCCCGACGCTTCAGGCCGACGAGAGCACCGGGGCCGCCAGATACGAGCGCAACGGCGGGAGGAAGGCGTACAGGGTCGGCCATTACGAGCGGAGCCTGACCGCCAGGGCCGGGGAAGTCGCCAGGGAGATGGAAGGCAGGAGGCTGAAGGCCGCGGCGAACTGCCTGCGCGAGGGCGTCGGCGAGACGACGACCTACCTGCTGGACGAGTTCCCGGACGGGCACCGCAGGCGCATCCGCACGAACAACATGATCGAACGGCCGAACAGGGAGACCCGCCGGCGCACGCGCGTGGTGGGCAGCTTCCCCGACGGGAACAGCGCCTTGATGCTCGGATGCGCGCGCATCCGGTACGTCACCGCGAACGAATGGTCGACCCGCCGCTACCTGGACATGTCCCGGCTCGATGACAACCTCGTGGAAGCGAACCGGTCATCGCGCCATGGACGGCCATGACCCAAAGTGCGCAATCTTTCGGGCACTACCGTTCTCCGGATGCGACTGCCATACATAAGCGAGATAACTTCTGGTCAGACCTCCAAATCTGCCACATATAAGCGAGATACACACGAATCCGAGTTCTTTCAGACTGATTATCAAGCCGGAGGCAATCTACCCCACTGTACCGTTCACTCAGAATCCGTTTGTGATCTTCACGAAGTTTTCGCACGACTTTCCCGTCCATGCATCTCTCGTCTCATGTCTGCACACAACCCGCGTTCCGTAGTCATCTTGAGAGATGTGCAGACATAAGCCCGCCCTTCCATTCGCAGAACCTGAGTTTCAGCCCAACAATTGGGGTGCAGTTCAAACCGAGAGCTGTCGGAGACTAATCATTCCTTACGCATGGGATCCTTAAAAGTGCGTGTCTATCTTTCCACATAGCCAAGGCATTTGGCCTTGGCCGTTATTTCGGAGATATTTTCTTCTGACATATATTTTTTTAAGTGCCACAGTAGATACGACAACCTGACACGATTGATGTCAACCGTTTTAGGTAGATGTTCGATTCGCCAAATGTAGTATGCAGACAAAGCATTGGGATCGGTCACGCATTCCTCATCGACAGCGACGAAATAGTCCTCAGAGCTCATGCTTGTCAACATTTCTTCCGGCACGAGCTTCATTGCATCTTCAATTGCTTCACCTAGAAAAGCAATAGCATCAATAAGTCTTTTCCTCTCGTACGAAGAAGCGATACAAGGCCATCCACTCATCCTTTTCGCATAGTATTTCGATATCCATTTATCCCAGATATTTCGAGACGAACGACCATTAAACCCTTTGCTGTAAAATTTATAGAAAACATCAGAAAAGAGATTCAAATCATTTTCTCTATTATCTTTACTGATGATTTTCATAAATAGATTATCAAAAGAAGCACATTTGAGACTCGCATCAGACATCACCATAATAGCGAATTCATACAGCTTCTTTTTAAACTTCTCTTCCGCTGATGGGATTTCTTTGGTCAAAGAAACAATAACCGAATACTTCATAACAAATCTACGTAAATTGGCGTTGGGATTACCCAACATAATTCGCCATGAAAGATCGCGCGTTTCGTCGTCGTTCAGAAGACCAAGAAGATTGTCATTCGCGTATTTTTTATCAATTCCATAAAAATATCCCGCATAATACAGCAGTCCCATTTTGGCGCATAGTCTTGCATCAGCGCTTCCAGAAAGAAGAATATTCAATGCGCTATCCATCTCCTCAGGAAGCCCTTTTTCTATAACGCTCTTTCCATATACGCATTTGCATCGTTTAACCCAATAATCGACCATTTTATACGGCCAAGCACGCTTAACCGATTCCAGGGATTTATCAGCACATTCAAAATCCGGCGAATACTTTTTCATAATGTTTAGCGCGAAAACATTAGAAATTCGAAATTCATCCTCGCTATATTTGTAACCAAATGAACTTATCTGTTGACACAGGAACTGAGAGAGAACACCAACACCCAACATCTCCCATTTTTCATCTTGAATCGCCTCGAAGATATTAGCCCTGCATTCCTCCAAATCCAAGGAATCAATCGACATAACCAAGGTTTCCATCAATATGGAAACCTTTTTATTATCTTGGTCAATCTTAGATGAGAGAGCCTGACAAACTGATCGTATTCTACTTATGTTATTCATGCAGAAGGGAGGAATAACACGTTCAATAACAGTTTCAAAATTGAGAGATTCAAAATCGTCATATCGTCTAGGAAGACGAAGAATAGCATCAATCGCAGCGTCGGGATCCGAAGCCAACAATAACGCCAATTCTTTCTCGCCTATTTCAGAAGCGCCAGATTCCACACTGACAAGCTTATTTTTGTTCGTCAAAGATCCGGTGCCATGAATCGATTCATACAATGAGCGACCTTCCAGCCAATCAATTTTTCCCAACAAATAATAAAGGAATCTCTGGCACCCATCGATGCCGACCTTCCCTCCACTCTCTTTAAAATATTTCAGGAGTTCGTCATGTATTTCAGGTGAAAAATCATCAAAGATACTTGCAACATAATCAATCGTATCATCTCCATACAAATAGTAGTTCAAACAATCATTTTGAAGCATCCATCGAATCTTCCTATCTGGAATCCAGTCGGATTGCACCACGACATAAAGGGCAAGCCTCGTAAAAATGACGTGCCCATATCCTTGCCATCGTTCAATAAGCACATCTTTCGCATTATATGAACGTGCAACCTCCTTTAAAACTTTGATTACAAATTGAATTCCAGAATCCATATGAAATGAAAAATCATCCTTTTCCAAATCACGTATATCCGAAGACAAATAACCTTCCACAAGATCAGAGCCATAATAATCGTTCAATAAATCACTTGCTTCGCACAACGAATTTTCGAATTGCAACAATGTGTCATTTGAAGCGATGCATAGTCCGCAGATTTCTTCGAGATCGCCTTCATATCCAAGCAATCCAGCGTCACATTTCACTTTTGCGCACGGTTTTTTCAGAGATTTTTCGTTCTTGATGGAACTCAAATCCTTGTAATCCAATACAAGGTATGGCTGCAAGAGCAATCGCCATCCAAGTGCAGTTTTTGGCATCCCCATTTCCCTATATGCCTTGGAATGATCAGCGAAACCGCACGTAATACCCGGTATAGACGTTCGCAGAACCGTTTCCAATGCTCTACACTTTTCCTCACCGACATGGCTAACCATTGAGGCTAGCTCTTCAAATATCGCTTTGGAAATGCGCTGTTCGCAGTAAGCGAGATAATTGAGGATTATCTTATCCCCACCATCCTCGACGCAAAGCAGAGCAACCCATTCACATATTCTCCGTTCTGTTTTATTTTTGGGTTCTTCATCACTGAAAATCCAAGGAAACAGATTTTGCTCTCTAGCCCAAACCAACCAGTTCGCATCTCGTGCCAAACTTGCGAAATCATCGACGAAAGCCTCTTCTAGGAGCGATTCTTTGACATAGTCAATATCTGTTTTTCTGATAGGGATCCCTTTTTCCAGAATTGAACGGAATCGCGTTCTTCTCTCAAAAACAGAAGAACGCGCATTTTCATCCCATTGTTTTAGCGCCTTCGCTAGAGACGAATGCTCGCCTCCGACTACCGGATATGTGATGGTTTCGATGTGGAGTCTTTCGTATTTTTCTTTAACGTCTTCATTCAATTCACTATCGCCAACAAAGGCGTACCTCTTTTTGTTTTGTTCAGGCATTCCCAATGCCAGATATCGCATAATTGGATCATTAACGCTATATCCAATAAATAAAACAGTGTAATTCTGGAATAATTCCACGAGAAAATGGGCGGCCCAACCTTCTGTCAGATATGCTCGACCGAAATCTCTATCATCCAGAACTAAATATTTGGCGTCACCTTTGACGGATCCATGCAAATGTAGTAGACCTTGAAAATCATGCCCAGGTGGGAAAGCCGGCGCATAGTACTGACGCTCGATTTCAATCCCTTCTGTCTTCGCAGCACAGGCGAGAAAGTCGTCATAATTCGTTGTCACAACACGAGCTGGCGGTCGTGATCCAGCCAGGGACATAATGGCAGCGTGTTCATCATTGAACTCAGCACCTTCTCCCCTAAAACGCTGTTTCACATATTCATGCGCCGTTATGCCGTCATCACTCAGCGAACCTATGAAACTGTCAAGATGTTCAAGATCGCTCTTTTTAGGTTTTTCATAGCCTGCCTCCTCAGCCAATTCTTCGGCAAGCTGCCTGTATGACGGAAAATTAGTTGGCGGCGCCATGGAAGCTCCAGCCCCGACGAAGAAGACCAGCTCTCCCCTGTTATGAGCTTCCATCAACTCATCAGGAATATTAACCCCATCTATGATTTCCATAGACACCCCTCAAATAGCATCCGTGCGAGCCATTCCCCACTCCATTCCCTGCAGAGGAAAACACGCCATCACGCCCAATACTACCCGAACACCCCCGTTAAAAGTACGACCGCCACGCCAGCGAACGTTCGGATTGGAACAAGATAAATACGAACAAACGCATTACCGATTACATGGATGATTACGATGAAAATAGCGAAGGCGGAATAGAGTCAAATTCCTTCTGTCGCCCATCGTGGACAGGATCTAAGCGTCGGCAAAGTATGAGGTAGGCAGAGAATCACTGTCGACGCCGGAATAGACACGCTCCCAGCCTTCGCACGCGACGGCCATGACCATGGACTGATCGGAATACTATAAATTCCCGCACAACAGGCACGGAGCGTCCGTTTTCAGGGCGAGCGCCCTGCACTTCGCGCAATATTCCCATTTCAACCGGCCCTGCTGAGTTATATATGGCAGATTTTGCTTCTTAACATGAAGCTTCTCGCTTATATATGGCACAGCGCCTGCGAAAACAGCCACTTCGAGAGTACGTTTTTGGAGCTTTCGACGCGTGCGACTGCCATATATAAGCGAGATGCTTCCAGCCAGACTCTCAAATCTGCCATATATAGTCGAGACACACGCGAATCCGCACTCTTTTCAACCTAATCATCAAATCGGGAGGTAGTCCACCCCGCCACACCGTTCACTCGAATCCGCTTGTGGTCTTCATTAAGGCTTCGCACGGTCTTCCCATCTGCACATCCCACTGCAACACCGCTTTTCCGAACTTGTGCAGACAGAGAACAAACGTTGTGCAGACACAAAACCGCACCTCCAATCACCGAACCCGAATCTTGCAGCCCAGCAATCAGAGCGTAGTCCAAGTCGCTATATCAACTTCCCATATATTTCGATACAGCGTTGTTTTCTATACTCCCTATCAAAAGGGGTCGGCGAATCACACCACCGATCGCTTCCAACAGATCTTTCCATCGTAATGACTATTAACGGTATCTAGTAGCTTTTGCGGAACATCATATTCTATTGGCTTATTCTGAATACTGATCATGCCATCTGAAGTGGCATATCCTATGAGCGCTGTTTTCAATGTGTCAAATGTCGGGAAGAGCGCTTTCTTAACACCATCATCTTCATATACCTCGTGAAGCTCATCCATCGAAAAAGTAACACTATGCTTGATTCGTTCAATGTAATCATGGAGTTCGGTGACACCTTCATTAGGAAAGATCTTCTTTCCCTCATCCATCATCTGATACACCTGTTGCGATATTTCTACAGATTGACGGAACCGCATCTTCTCAAAACGCCAATTACTTTGCAGAGATCTCCCATTCCGCATTGGGTACACGTAGGCACTCTGGTGATCGCAACGCTGCAGTGGCTGATATCCAATCTGGAAAGCCAAGCCGTCTACATCCCCAGATTGTAGGAAAAATCTTCTTTCCGCGCATGCAGCATTCACCGGATCAGTGTTGTACAGGTGTTTGAAACTCCACTCAGTTCCTCCGCCATTCAAGAAATCAATAGTCCAGTCGGGTGTGTGAAAGATATATCCGAATTGCGCATCTTCGCTTTTGTCGACCCCCCTGCGTGAGGGGTCTATACGAATCGGTTTCGGGAACGTATTTGCAGGTCGCGAAAAATAGAGCTGCTTTAAAATCGTTTGTCAAATCCATCAGATGGGTGGCTAGACCATAATGTTGAGCAAGTGCATCAAAATTTATATCACTGATTTCGGCTTCCCAGTATGGGACAACATTGATTTTCCAAATAAGTCTACCGAACTGTCTTTTTCTTAAATGCGCTATTACACGAATTAGCTCTTTCTCTTTGTTGCTCATTCCATCCTTGAGCATTCGATTCAAAGATGGAATGGATTTATGGTAATTCTGAATTTCCCCACGGAATAAATGTCCTTTGCTCGGGAACGTTATTATATGCAATCCATACGGCATCTGAATTACGGTTCCTTCAGTCCGCATCATTAGGGATTGTTCAAGGACATAATCCATCTCCGGAACGTCAATTCCATTTCGAATTGCTTCATTTCTTTCAGCTAATGCATGCTTCACAGCTTCTGCCCGTGTGCGTCTTCCTGCTCTGCGTAGTACAGGAGCTGATTGATATCATCAATCGAGATATCGTGTACGGCATTTTCCTGAGGATTTTCAAAAAGCCAACCGTTCTTGTCATACACCAATCCTGATGACATATCACATCTCTATCTCTAATTAATTCAGCCTATCCATCAAGCAAAGCATCATCATTTTGCGCAAAAACCACCTAATACTACTGCTCCAACTTTATTTTTGAAGAGAGATGAATCGTTTTCGCCATAAATGAACATTGAATGCTTTAGACCAAATGCTTAGGTGAAGCTGAAACGCCAGAAGTTATTCGACTATTTTCTCGCTCTCGAATCCTCGTGGCTAGTTCTTCAATTTTGTTAGTAAGCCACATATTAGCCGTTGTGTCCTCTTCGTAATTTGCCTCGGCATACATGTTAATTCTGCCATCCTCACGCATTTTTTCAACCTGCGACAACGCTTTCATGTCACCATGCGGATAAATAGCAAACGTCGATCCGTTATTCTTATTAACCACCGAAAAAGCAGGAATGTCACTCGGACCATCAGCGATATATATATCATATTCTCAAATTGAACCCGCCTGTCTTCCTTCGCGATTTTACTATTGACATCTATCCCCTCGATCTTTCCTATTCCTTTGTTAATTTCAAAAAGCGCCCGTGTTTTAGTCGTATTATCGATCGTATAAATAGTCTCGCCAAGCACTTTATTTCCCTTAGAATCCTTAGTGTCCAAAAGCTCACATCCCCATATGCCATCAACGTAGTCATATAGTTCAGATCCTCGTATCACCTCAGCGAAACCGGTACTGACAATATAGTTTTCAACCTGGATACCTAATTCCGAACATCTATTGTCGTCACGAAACATGCTCTTCGTCTTCTTGAAGAAATCAATGACTCCTGGATAGAATTTTTCCCGAGCACCATATTCACGAAGTTTTTCGTTATTCAATCCCGCAAATTTTCCACCTTGTCTTGATTCTCTGATAAAGGCATTCAAATAATATGTATCATGATTCACTCGCGTACCTTTTGCTTCCAGCCTTTCTGGAGCCGTATTGACTTCCGTCCAAAAGTCATGCGAATCAATCTGATAATTCGCAAAAATAGGATCTTGCATATACCCATCAATGAGGGTCTTATCGCAGTCCCATATCAAAGCAATGATATTCGACAAGCCAATCTCCTTAGCCGTTTCTGCAGTGACATCGCTCATGTTTGAGTTTACCAAGATACCGCATATCGAGCGCTTCAATCAGCCAACCTTTACGTACCGTGCGTAAGAACCGCATCCCGATCGTTGGACTAAGGCAATTCAGATTCATATGGTGGGGCACTGGTCATATCCAATTTTCGCATCACAGGAGACCACAAAACCCGAGTACTCAATTCTTCAGGCTTTATCCACCAAAAACCAGATGATACACACAAAAACGGGTGGTCTGATTACGCAAAACCAGACCACCTGGCATATCAAAAGCCCTACAGCGCCACTACAATTTCGTGACGATTGTTTTGGGATCTCGTCGCGTCGAACGGCATACCGGCACGGATTCGGGGAAGTTTCCTACTGCGATATACATCACGGGCAGTTCGTAGTCAGGCATATTCAACAGTGCACGCGTTTGCCGATCCTGGGACAGGCTGAACATGGCGTTCAACGGGCAGGCGGCGAGACCGTACGCTTCCAACGCATACAGCAGCGACATGGAGAACAAGCCACCATCCACGAACGGTTCGTTACGTTCGCCGTTGTTCATGAACGCGCGGATATCCGAGGTTACCAACAGCAATACCGGTGGCATGGCATATCCATGGAAACCACCCTGAATGCTTAATGCAGCTTTGATTTTCTCCGAATCGGTGATCTGGTACACGCGGGTTGCCTGGCGATTGCATACGGACGGGGTCTTCATTGACACTTCATACGCTTTGTCAAGCAGTTCCTGAGAAACGGGTTCACTCGAATACTCGCGTACGGAATACCTGTTCTGCGCAAGCTGAACGAAACTCACAGAGAGATTATTCACTTTAGAGGCCGATTCCATCACAAACGAGCCAGCATTAACCGCTGAATCATCGACTTTATATTCTTGTGCAGCCCTCCAAATGGATTCGGGAAACATGGCTTCGACCTGAGCAAGATCGTAACCCTGTTCCTCATGACGCCGCTGATATTCATGCAATACCGCCAAGCCCTGGATATACAGCGGATTCACAGAATATTCCGGATCTGCTTTCTCCAGCAGAACCAAACGCTTGGAAATCTCACTGAGCACGCCTTTGCCGAAGCCAAGCCTGAAATGGACGTGGCTCAGTCCCTTTTCAAGCCTGTGAATATCAAAAGCCAAACGGGTCTCCACACGAACCTTATCTGTGGAAACATCCAAGGAAATCCAACGCATGAAGCGTTGGCTTTGTGTTCTCTCCGCTTTTCTTCCGTTATGGGTTTCTTTTGCGGATTGCAGTTTTGCCCATATCGGACGAGGAACAATTTGTTTGATGGCTTGTTTTGCTGACATACGAGTTCTCCTTGTTGTTTTTCGTGTATTCAAATCGGTCATTCAGTCGTCACTAGGCAGACAGAACATACGGTTGTTCGTCGCTGAAAGCTGAATGGGCAATAGAAAAAGCGTCGACGACATCGGTACACTTAATTGGTACCAATGTCGACGACGCTACGAAAACGAAAGTACGGAAAGAACGCGCAGTCAGGTAGAGAGTACCGCTAGCTACGCCCCCCCCCCATTAGATTTTTAATGCTCTTCGCCAAAGTTGCGGGCAATATGGTTTTGACCAACTGCTTGGCTTTGCGTAGCACACGCTTCTTAAACGGCACGCTCGCCCGTGCGTATTGCCTTTCCACAGGCTTCATGTGCTTTTTGAACATGTTGAAGTCATTGGTCGCAACGGCCTCGCGATATGCTGCAAAACTTTCATTCTTCAGCGTGGTGCGCATGGCATACGTTTTTTGACGCTGTTCGCTGATTCCGTCCAACGACGGCTTCACACGCTTGGTCGGAGTCCATTCTCCACGTTCCTGATGCACGTGGAGACGGTAGGCCAGTCCTTGCCTGCGGTGACGAAAACCGCCCGCTTGGGACTGGTACACCTCGGCGGAATCGGAATCATGCAGGACAAGCTCATCTCGGTGCGCATCGATGAGATTCTGCACGTCTTGGTTGCGCACCACGATTACGTTGCAGCCTTCGCCATCGTTCACGTATTTGGGAATCCATGCGTCACCGAAGGTCACGTCGGCGGTTTCCGCGAGCACGTCGTCGCAATAGTCGCACGCGTTGTATTTGAAGTAGCCCAGACCCCAGTTGGTGGTGGAAAGTTCCGCGGTTCGCGTCACCACTGGCTCGTCACCGCTGACGCGTTTCACTTCCACCGCGTAATCGGACGCAGGGCTTCCGGGCGTCTTGTGCCGGAAGTCCACGCGGGCGATGTCTTCCAAAGGAACGCCCGATTCCCAGGCTTCGCTTTTCGCGAAGAAATCGGATTTCAGATGTCCGCACACCAGGCCAATGCAGTAGCGGATGCGTTCGTTCAATACCGGATCCTGACAGCGAAGCAGACGAACGGCCTTCACGAAACAGGGAATGCCGATGAACAGGTAACGACCTTCATGCTTTCGCACGTAAGCCAATACCTCGCTCATTTCCACGGGATAATACTTGGACTTGGCACCGGTCTTCAATTCCTCGACCGAGTGCGAGACCTGGTAAGTGTACATATGTTCCGGATCAGGACCATCCTTAACGTGCACGACGGCGTCGACCAGTCCTTCTTCCAACATTTTCGAAGCAAGCCAGCTGACCATGCCGCCGGAACTGCCGCGGGAACGCCAACCATCCGCGGACACGTACCCCACGTAGGCGTTCAGATAGTAGCCTAGGTACTGGTCGTGCTGTATGCCAGCCTGCGAGCCGAACAGATCGTTTCCGATAGCGTCTTCGTTGGTTGAGCTCGCGAAAGGACATGCGCTTTCAACTTTGGCAGGGTTTTGAATCCCGCTCTGCATGAACGCTTGATAGCAGCCGTCGTTGTTCTTGGCGATGGTGAACGCCGGATCCAGGAATGCGCAGGTTCCGCAGCCAACACAATAGGTTGCGGAACCGCCTATGGCATCGGCGTCTGGCGAGGAGATCACCCTCTCCATGACGTTTGAGTCGCTCATCGAATTACCTTTCTTTTGATTCGACCGATGATTTTCTCCCGTTCCTCACCGGTCAGCGACACCTTCATCGCGCCGGAAAGAAACAGGATGGAATAGACAACACCCCACACGAGGAACATGAGGATGGAATTCACTGGCAGGAAATGCGTTCCCAGCAGGCAGACGGCCGTCACGATGAGAGCCAGAGCGATGGTGGGCAGCATGTTCTTCCAGAAGTAGACCATGTCGAGACCGATACGGGTGTGGTAATACCAATTCATGAACAGGCCAGTGCCGAGCATGATGCTGGCTAGGTAGCCGATGGCAGTGGCCCAGTAGCCCATGGTCGGGATGAAGATAACACAAATCACGATGTCAATGACCGAAGTCAGAACATAGATTAAGCTACGTGCCTTATGACGGTTTTTCGCGCGCTGAATTTCAATGCCCGTGTTCTGTGTGAGAGGAACCATAACCGGCAGCGTCATGATCAGTATAAGCCAGTAGGCATCGGCATTGGCATCCCCCGCCCAGATATGGATGAAATACCGTCCAAGTACAATAAATCCGCCGAACAGGTACCAGAACAGCACCATCTGGTACCGTCCCACACGCGTCATAAGCCGTGTGAGCACATTGTTGTCATCTGACTCGGCAACGATGCGGTTGATCATGGGCACGAACACGTTAGACATGGTGGTGCTCATGGAGAAGAACAGGTTTCTAATCTGCAATGCAATGGCGAACACCGCCACCGCGGTCGCACTGGCCATAGCGCCCAGCAGGAAGTTCGGTACGTTGTTGTTTACCAGGTCGAAGATCTGGTTGAGGAAGATCCAGAAGCTGAACACCGCGATGGCCTTGAACATCGACCATTCCAAACCCTTGAAAGTGAAACGCATGCCCAGCGTGCGCGTGGCATACCAGATGTTCATCAGCAGCAGCACGCTGGTGATGAACATCTGCGCGCAGGCGACGCCGACCGCACCCGTGCCCAGCCAGAGCAGAAGCACGGCCAGGAACGGCTGAGCGATGGAAGTAAGCAACTGCCTGGACTGCTGGAACACAAACTTCTCGTGCGACACGATGTAGGAGTCAAACGGCGTGGACAGCAACTGAATCGCCACATTGACTGTCATGATGCCCATAAGCTCACGTGCCAGTACAAGCTCACTGGCAGTCAGGCCGCCCGAAAAGAAGCTTCGCACATTAATAGTCAACGCCGTACCGCCAATCAGGCACAGCAACGCCACCACGACGTAGACGAGCAGGAACATGCCATTGAGACGGCGAATGCCCAGATCGTTGCCTCGCGTCTTCTCGCGCATGTAGAAGCGCACGTACGACCCGTAGAATCCGGCGCTCAGCAACGTGAGAGCGAACACCACGGAGTTGGTCATCTGAAACACGCCATAGTCAGCCTGCCCAATAAAGTGCAGTAGCAATGGCACGTAAATGATGTTTACCAGATTCTTCGCGATGATGTTCGCATACCCAAGCAAAGCACCCGTCTTGCGCTGGCCTTTCAACCGTTCACCACCTCATGCCGTGAGTCATTCGACGATTTTTGGTTGAGGGCCAAAGACAGGTATTCGTTAAATCTCTCCCGCTCTCCGGCAATTCGTTCGGCGACGCCCGCATAATCAGATGCCGTTTCCAACGATAGGGTTCCACCATTGTAGATCTTGTTCTCCGTGCCCAATTTCTCGGCCAAGGTCTGCAGCCTCGAGAACATACTCACCCCATCTCTATGCACTATGGACAGAGGGGTTTCGAAAATAGACGAGAACACCGCGGCATGGAACGAATCAGTAACGACAAAGGTCGCGTTCTTAATGAGGGAAATGAATTCCGCCGGACCAGCAGGAAGCTCGCTGCCGTCGTCACGATCGGTCAATGAAATCACTGGATATCCGTTAAGCGAATGAAGCTGCTTTAAAACATTAGACGCCTCGGATCCGACCCCACCAAGCAGGTAAGTGAAAATATAAGGTTCTTTCGGGGTCAAAGAATCACTCGAAACAGCATCCCACTCCTCTGGAGTGAGGACAAGCGTGGGGTCGCAAATAACCTCCGCCCGCATACCGGACGCTTCATATATGAGTTCGGCACCTCGTTCTTCCCTGACAGACAATAGAGGGAAATTCCGAACGCCCTTTGCCAAGCGTCTGCTCTGGCGTTCATCCAACGCATCCAGGCCGATGCTCGGAGCCAACGCAACACGCTGCTCTTTCTTGGCGAAATCAAGGAAAAACCAGTCCTCGTTATATTTGATGTAACCTAGATTCCAGACTTGGTCGCTGCCGACCGAAAAGAAAGTGTATTCTTTCGGGTTAAACTCATCAAAGTTAACCACTCCTATACACATGTTCTTGTTGAACCTCTGGAATGCCTCCAGTCGTTCTTCAGACATATTGTCCTCGGGATGACTAACAGGCTTCCTAAGAAGCTTACGCACCAGCTGCTTCAAGTCCCGTAATGCATTAGGTCTATCTGCCAGAACCAGCGACTCCGCTTTAAAACCTCGCGACTCATAAACTTGCGTAACAGCGTAATTCTGTAACCTGTTCCCGTAATTGAAGTTGCCGGGAAGTGTCACAATTCCCACTTTTTGTTTCTTATTTTCCATACCAAACCTTTCAGACAAAGCGACTAGTTCTCTCCCGATAACTCATATAGCAGGCGTTTCAATGGCTCCTCGGTCGTTAATCTTTCGTGCAGGCACGCCAGCCCACGTGGTATTCTCCTCCTCAATAGGTTTGAGTACTAAAGCGTTTGCGCCAATCCGTACATAATCGGCGACTCTGCACCCCCCCCTAATACCTTCGAGTCAATCATGAATTCCACATGGTGGCCCACGACCGGGCACCTACCGTGCGCCTGCGCAATGACAACGCCGCTGGACAGAGAGCAATAATCGCCGACTGTCGATTCAGGGTTGACAATAATCCTTCCGGGATGCCAAATCAGCAATCCTTTCCCGAACACGTTAATCGGAATCTCCGAGCAGAAACGACGCTCATACTTCTTCAGGAAAAACAAGTACCAAACGTACGCAAGCTTGTGATACAAATTCTGCGAAACGTTGTGATGGTAATCGCACTTACGCAGATAAACCTTCCAGCGAACCATCGCCCCACCCGCACCTATGATTCTCTTCAGAGGATTGGAAGGCCAAGGCTGCATCCTTTGATCTTCCTGGATATATTCACGTAGGTCGCTCTTGGTGACGATCATCAGTGCCTCCTTATTCTCTTGATAAAATCAACGGCTTTTAGCAGCTCAAAAGTCAGGGTGCCGAATCCACGCTTCAGCAAGAAGACAGTGAGCCTGTTATCTGCCCTCAGACTGCAGCGCTTCCAACGGGAAAAACATTTCTCATCCTGCGCCGCTTCCCGCACATCTCTGAAAACTTGAATGAACCCGCTATATTTTGCCCCCTGCATAGCAATCTTAAGGAGGTTAATGTACTGCAGGGCCTCGCCGGCACACGCGCTTTGATAGCATGATTCTCCCCATTTCCTCGCGTATTTGAGCAGTGCGCGGTTGACGACCCTGATGTCGGATAGCTGCGAAGGCTTATAGGCCGAAGTCGAGGCGGTGTCATTCGTGCGGTAGAAGTAGAGAACATCATCCAAGCTACAGAGTGAGCGAGCCTTGTCAAACACGGGAAGTAGCTGCAAAAGATCCTCACCATGCTTTATTTTGTTATATTGCGTATAGTCGGCGGAAGGATCAAAAAGATTCAATCGTATGGCCTTTCCCCACATCTCATTGAATCTTCCTTCACACAGGTGTTTACGCCCCTCGGTGATTTCTTTTCCCGAATACAAACCGGTAGACAAAGGCGACGGAGTGTCCGAACGACCAAAATCCTTGCTACGGCAATAGCGGAAGGATACGATATCCGCATCTGTTCCCGTGATTGCATCATGAATGCACTGTAGCGCTTCCGGATGCAGGCCATCATCGGAATCTACAAAGACCGCATATTGTCCCCGAGCTATTTTCAGTCCAGCACGTCGCGCGAGCAGTGGTCCTTCATTTTCACGATGCAACACCGTCACATTGCATTTTGACTGTGCGTAGGTATCCGCAATGCATGATGTTTCATCCGTTGACCCATCGTCGACAATGATAACTTCGTAATCTCTGAATGTTTGGGCATCCACGGACGCAAGACATTCAGGAAGATACCTCTCCGCATTATAAGCTGGGACAATAATCGAAAACAACATTCAAAACCTCGTTTTTAGACTACACTTCAAGTGATTACTTAATCCCCAGAATGGAAGATGTATAAGGATACACCTCGCAATTTCCATCCAACACAAACTTAATTTGGAAAATTATAATTGTCACCGAAAAAAGTATTGCCATTATTCTTAAGAGAATATTTTTTTCCTTAAGTCTGTAAGTGATAAATATAGATATAAAAAACTCGAAATAATATCCAAAACGGCCAATTCCCAATGTGATAATTTGCAATTCTGCCAACATAAGACCAAGGACACAAAGATACTCGATAAAACTTTTTTCCTTCGAATATGATTGCCGTGAATTATAAACTATTCCAGAAATTTTAGAATCCATGAAATGCAAAAGAGAGATGAATCCAAGATATATCAAAGGCGTTATTAATAAACCACCTTTACCCTTATTAGTAACCATGTAGGAATATGAGTCTTTAACACCACTCAAAGCCGCAAGAAAAGAGTCACTGAAAGCAAAGATAAATACCACACAGGCAAAAGAAGCGAGATAGATGAAAAACCTTCGCACAAGAGAATATACAGAATTTTTTGAAAACAAAAGATACATCGGATATATCAAAAAAGACACTATTCCTGTTTGATGCATTAAAAAAGCAATTACTGAACAAAGCAGCCAACTTTTATAATGTTTCTCCAGAGCAAGACATAGAGCAAATGCAGAGAGAGAGACTGCAATCATTTGTTTCATGATATTAAGGGAGATTGCGTAAAAAAGAAAGTAAAAAAACAGCATTCCTATCCATGTGTCTTTTTTAAGAAAATAAGAAATAGAAAAATAGGCAGGTAATATTATCAGTAGTTCTATTATAAATAGATATACCTCAAAAGAGCCATTTGCAAGGTTGATAAGCCACGCTAAAGCAACAAATCCACGAGGATTATCCGACCGAATATTGAATGCTTCCAGCAGAGACACATTTTTCGTATCCCGATAAACAAACATACCATATCCGGTTACATCGGTACCTATAGTCTTGTCTCTGACAGCTGCAAGCAAACACGGAATCGTGATTCCAATAAGGGTCAAAAAAGCCGCCAAAAACCCTCTAGTACGATCTTTTGCATAGAAGCAAAGACAGGAAGCAAGAAAAACTATGATGTATATAGTCATTTTTCACTCTTACTAAGGTTAGTTAAAAAATTAACTTAATCAACATTTTTATAAATTGATTCAAGCTTTTTTGATTCGTTGTGGATATCATAATTTTTCGTTTTAAGTACATCTAAAATTAAAGTATTTCGTTTTTGTATCGAAAGATTAATTATTTCATTTACCCAAATAGTAAAACGTAAATTCACCGGAATGAAATTAACGTTATTGGTGATATCGCAAGAGGGATCAACATTATCGGAAATTAAAATCGGTAAGTCTGCCGCTTGGGCTTCAACCGAAACAACGGGGAATCCCTCATATAATGATGGCAATACGAAAACATCCATTGCTGAATAAAAATCTTCGACGTTAGCCACGCTTCCTGTGAAAATGACCCTGTCACTTAGCCCACGTTCATTTACATAATGATGAATCTCGTCTTCAAGTTCGCCAGTCCCAAGAAGCAGAAGATAAGAATCTGGAACCCTGCGGTTAAACTCGGCGAATATATCTATCAGATATTTATGATTTTTCTGCTTCATAAATCGTCCGACATGGCCTATAACATAATCAGTTTTCCCGATGTTATATTCTCTACGAATACGGTCTCTGGCTTCTGGGTTGAACGCATATTTCTCTAGCTCAATTGCGTTATTCAGTATCTGGACTTTCCCAGACCGCACGGCTTTCTCTCCGTATAAGAAGACTCCGGCATCATGCCCGCAAGCCATCCATATATTGGCAGACGCCTTATTCAACATTTTCAAAACAGACCATATGGCTTGTTTTACCTTACTTTTGGAAACGAATGAATTATGCGAGTGCGAGATAAGCTTCTTCGCTCCGGTAAGACGGGCGATCCACAGGATATAGAAATTCGTTAAGGTCGTATGTGCGTGTACCACATTAAACCTTTCAGAATGCATCAACCGATATAACTCAATCACATTTTTTAAGATGCTCTTACGCTTATGGGTGATAACATCAACGGTATAACCCGCATCTTGGAACTGTTTTACGCAACGTTCGTCATTAATGTCTTGCGTAATGATATGGATATCGAAGTCCTCCGGATGCTTAAAATGTCCCAGATAATTAAGGAGCATGGATTCCACGCCGCCAGATTCAAGACGTGAAACCACTTCCGCAACTTTAATCTTTCTGGGCATCACATTCTCCTTCCAGCTCTTCGTACCAATGGGCTAGCTCCGCAGCGCTCAAGTGAATTGCATATCCCCGTTTAGCCATTTCTTGCGCATGCGAGATACGGCCCGACGCATCGCTTTCATGTACATCGAAAGCTGACACCCAAGATTCGAAACCTGCATCAAGTGAAATGCGTCGTACTAATGACGGAATTAAATCTGCCTCTTTGGGAACTTCGTCACTGCACACAACGGGAAGATCAGCGGCCTGTGCCTCAATGCTGGCCATTCCCAAACCCTCATATGTTGAAGGGAAGGCAAGAATATCAAATGCGCTGTAATAATCCGCAACATCATCACGGATGCCAAGTAGTTTTACGTTGCGCTCGATTCTTAGGTCGTGTATTTCCTTACGCAACTCAGAGTCGTCGCCATCTCCCACTATTGCAAGCACCGCACTCGGATTATTCTTCAACAATTCCGAGAAGACCTTGATCGTAAAGGTTTGGTTCTTCTGAAAGCAGATACGGCCAACTTGGCCGATGAGCAACTGCGAATCGCCAACTCCGAGTTCGTCACGTTTAATCGCGCGCGATTGGGAATTGAACGTGAACCTATCTATATCTATGGCGTTGTGAATGATATGGACCTGTTTCGCATCAACGACCTGATCGCCGAATAGCCATCGTGCGGCATATTCCGAACATGCGGCCAAGTGTGTTGGGTAAACCTTGGAGAACGGTCTGAGCACGTTCTTCACCAGAGTCTTGGCTTTCTCATTCGGATTCGAGGTGCTATGGCTGTGCGCGATCCGCACCGGGACTCCAGCCTGTTTCGCGGCCATGAGCGTGAACACGCTGACCGCGTTCATATGGGAGTGCACGATGCGCGGGTGGATCTGCTGGAACAGTTGCCGGCAGGCGTTCACATACTTGACTGGGTTGCTGTATGGAGGAACGTAGAACACTCGACCGCCCAAGGACTCGATCTCGTCCTTGGGAACCACCGTGGAGTCAGTCTGTACGATGAAATCGAACTGCACTTGGGAACGGTCGATATGGCGGTAATGGTTCATCACGGTGGCCTCGACACCACCGCCCATCATCCTGCCGACTACCTGGGCTACGCGAATCGGCACTGGATTACCGTCCCTGAACCGGAATCAAACCGACGTAACGGCCGTTATCGGCTTTTTTTGCAATCAATCGACCTGTGGTCGGCATGCGAGTCCCGTCCTTTCTCTCCAAATGAACCCCGAATTGGTGTTTTTCAAGCGCAACGCGAACCGCGCAGGAACTGCCAAACCCCGTTCATTATCTGACAGCACTGATTTTTGCATCCCCCTTAGACACGCCCAGTCCCGCCACATACCTCAGAGATGCTCTTCACGGGTTTTCCATGAACACTTTGCTTGTTCGGGACTTGAAGGCCTTGCTCAAAACCTGATTTTGACGCCTTTCTTATGGTTCCGAAATAGACAAAGAGCCGATAACGGCCGTTACGTCGGTTTTGGCGGGAACGCCGTCCGTACTCCGCTTTCCGAGACCGTTACGGAGGTCCGTGGGATTTGAGCGAGTCGATCCGCATAGCAGTCGCAATGCACAAGCCGTACCGCACGCCCGACGACCCGGCATACCTGCCGCTCCACGTCGGCACGGCCCTGCATCCGGACGTGCTGCCCGGCATCCAGGGAGACGACGAGGGAGATAACATCTCGCGCCTCAACGCAAGCTATTCCGAACTGACGGCCCTGTACTGGATGTGGAAGAACTGCGACGCCGACTACAAAGGCCTCGTCCACTACCGCAGGCTGTTTGCGTCCCCCAGTCTCGCGAACCGACTGCGAAAAGACCGGTTCGTCCGAATCGCATCCAGCAAGGAGATTAGGGAAGCGCTGAAAAAGACCGGCGCAGTCGTACCCCGTAGGCGGAACTACTATATCGAGACGATGCGCTCGCACTATGCGCACACGCTCGATGGATCCCATCTGGACGTTATGAGGGACATCCTCATGTCGAAGGCTCCCGAATACGTTCCCATATTCGACAGGTGCATGGCCTCGACCGGCGGTCACATGTTCAACATGCTCGTCATGCGCGCCGACCTGTTCGACGCGTACTGCGCATGGCTCTTCCCTCTGATCGACGAATTGACCTCCCAGATCGACGCCTCGGCATACACCCCATTCGAGAAACGTTATCCCGGCAGGGTCAGCGAGCTCCTGCTGGACGTGTGGCTCAAAACAAACGGACAGGATGTCGTCGAATTGCCTCTTACCAGCCCGGAACCGACTGATTGGTGGGAAAAGGGCAAGGGCTTCCTCATGGCCAAGTTCGCCGGTAGGAAATACGCGAAGAGCTTCTGATTTATATCGGCAAATCAGAAAGGAATCAAAGATCCTTGTTCATTTTGTTTTTTATTATTTCAGTCTTCACTATATATTTGGACTATTCTGCCCACAAAGATATATCAAGTCCTGTGATCGTTTTCACCTCTTTATGGCTGTTCATATGCACCCTCGCATCATTGCGACTCTATGGATTTACGGGTTATTCAGAAAAAACAATTGGCTATATTACCTGCGGCAGCATGGCTTTTTCTTTGGGTGCCTTTTCTTCGACACTTGTAAACAAACAGACTACCAAGCAAACACGGTATGCCCACTTGCGCGGAAAAAATCTTCAAACGAGCGACGGCAATCAACAGCAGCTATGCTTTACATTTCTTGAAATAATATTAGCGCTAGCTTGTGCAGGTAGTGCGCTATCTCTCTTTTACTCACTAAACGCATTCAGAAGCGGCGCTTCCTACATGGAAGTGCGTGGCAGTCGTTTAGGATACAATGACGAACAGGCATTTTCGAATCCAATCGTTGGATTGTTTGTCACTTACTTTTGTGGTCCAGCAATGACAGTGCTCATACCTATTGCAATCGTCTTCCTTTTCAAAAAACAGCACAAAAAATTTAGCCTCATTGTTTTTTTGTGCGCTCTTGCAGATATTATTTCCAGTGGTGGTCGTATTCAAATAATATACATAGTTTCACAACTGATAGCGGCTTTTTTCTATTATAGAAAAACTATTTCCAGCAAAACAAAGAAAATCATAAAAAATGCTACAATTATAGGAATTGTAATGCTATTTGTCCTAACATCACTTAGGACAAGTCAGAATTTCTTGCAGGCGATATATACCTATTTTACATTACCTGTAGGTCTTTTTTCATATTACACCTCAATTGTTGATGTAAATAATTTTGAATCTTTTGGCGCGGCGACATTTTACCCCCTATTCTACGTTCTTGCGTCTGTCGCCAGCTTTTTTGGAGCCAAAACGTCGTTTTTGAATAATTTAATCTATTATGTCGGATTACCACAAGAAACCTGGACGTCAACCTTATTCCCAACAGGATCCTACAATGCTTTCTGCTCCTTGTTTTATTTCTTTTATCTCGATTTTCGAATTGTTGGAATAGTTCTTTTTTCATTGCTTTATGGCTTCATGTCAGGATATGTATATAAAAAACAAAGAACTAGAACCAACGACATATGGTTCATGTTCTATCTGCTCATATTACAAACCATTGTAGGCTCTTTCATAATTTTCCAGCTTGGAAATACAAAATTCTTCGTAAGTCTTTTTATTTTTGGAATTGCGATTCTCCTTGGGAAAAAAGAGATAAAAGAGGAATCATGATGAAAGATAAATCACCCGTCAACATCGTGGTGCCGGTCTACAACGTCGCTGACCTGCTGTCCCGATGCGTCGACTCACTGCTCGCACAGACATACGAGGACGTACGAATCGTCCTGGTCGACGACGGGTCCACAGACGACTGCCCCGCAATATGCGACCGATATGCAGAACAAGACCCGCGCATCACCAGTCTCCACAGGACGAATGGCGGGCTCTCAGCTGCCCGTAACACGGGAATCGACCATGTGTTCTCAATCGAAGAACCCTCGCGCGGACGATACATAGCGTTCGTGGACTCCGATGACTGGGTCGAGCCCGGATACGTCGAGTCCATGCTCGAGACGCTGGAGGCGTACGACGCGGACGCGGCGCAGTGCGGACATTTCGTCTCCTACGCGCCGGACAACGAAGACGACAAGGACCCCGCCCACACGCGCGCGACGCTCGATCGTGCGCAAGCAGTTGAGAGCCTGTGTCGCAACGGCCTGTGGGACGTGACCGCATGGAACAAGCTGTACCGGCTCGACCTGTTCAGACAGATACGGTATCCGGAGGGGCTCTTGTATGAGGACACCGCCACTACATACCTGATCACGCAGGAATGCGACAGGGTCGCGGTGGACATGACATCCCAATACCACTACACGCAGCGCTACACGTCCATCGCGAACGGCACCACCTGGAAGGACAGCAAGCTGGACCTTGTGCTCGCCGGCGACCGGATGGCCGCATGGGTGTGCGAGCACTATCCCGACCTCAAAACGGCCGCAGCTGAGAAGCGGGCGTACGTGCGCCTCTCCACGCTTTCCCAGATGGTCAACACTAGTCATCAAGACAAGGACCTCGCCCGAAGACTGCGCCGGGAGGTCCTCTCGGTTGCACCAACCGTGCTGCGCGATCGCAGGGCGTCGAAGCGCGACAAGCTCGGCATTCTCGCCCTGCTTCCCGGCTTCTGGTGCTATCGCGCCATCTGGAGTCGCTACTACGAGGCCAAACGAAACAGGACTGTGGCCGGTCCGGCTGGAGCACCCGACACGACAGGAAAGGAACAATCATGACAACAGCGGCGGTAATCACGCTCCATCAAGTCGACAACTACGGCACACAGCTTCAGGCATACGCCACGCAGGAGAAGCTGAAGCAGTATTTCGATAACGTCGTTCTCATCGACTATCGACGTCCCGACACGTATGGCAAAGGCCTGGTCAACTCCTTCGCCAAAAGCAATCCGGTAAAGGCCCTAGCGTTCCTGCCAACCTACTTGCTATGGAAGAAAGTGTTCGACGGCTTCCGCAGCAAATATCTGAACCTCACGGAAAAGACGTATCTCAGCGAATCGGATTTCAAAAACTTCAACGATTTCGCTGACGTGTACGTTTCCGGCAGTGACCAAGTGTGGAATTCCGGATGGAACAAGGGAGTCATTCCATGCTTCTATCTGGACTTTGCCCCTGACGGAAAACCCAAGTACGCATATGCGTCCAGCTTCGGCCGAAACCATCTCGACGAGAACGAAGTCAACCAGTCGAAGAAGTACATTGATCGTTTCGACATGATTTCCGTACGAGAGCAGAGCGGCGTTGATATTCTGAACAATCAGTACGGATACCACAACGCTGTGCAAATCGTCGACCCCACGCTGGCGATGCCGGCATCGTTCTGGCGTTCCATCGCCACGAAACCGCGGGTTAAAGGCGACTACATCCTTATCTACAACCTGAACCGCAGCAAAGAGTTCGACGGATATGCGGATGAACTGTCACGCAGAACAGGCCTGCCTATCTACCGATTCTGCACCCGCGTGGACCAAGTATTCCGCAACGGTAAAAGCCTCGTAGTGCCTGAAATCCTCGATTTCGTTTCCCTTGTGGACAACGCGAAATACGTGCTGACTGACTCATTCCACGCGACCGCATTCTCCATGAACATGGGAACCGAGCCAATTTGCATCTACCCGGGCCAGTATTCCGGAAGGCTTTCCGAGTTCCTGAAGCTCGTGGACTCCGAGCAGCGTCATGTGGACGGATATGACGACTTCGACGTGATTAATCGGCATGTGGACTTCGCCAAGGTCGAACGAATACTCGGCGCAGAGCGCACGAGAGTCGACGAATACCTCACCAACATGCAGCAAGCAGTACTCGCAAACAAACAATGATTATTCATCACTCACACTTAATTGGAGGATTCAAATGAGTGAGAAGCTCAGGGCAGTGTTTCACGCGTGCGTCCCGCGTCGTATAGCGTCAGCAATACGAAATCTACGGCAAACGCTTCATCTTTACAAAGACTCCATTCTTCAGGCATATCGATATAACCGAAACTACTCCCGTGTTGCCTCTACCGAGCTCACACAGTTGGAAACACGAATCATGTTCCTGAGCCATCAGATAGAAAAAGGACTCAGCCATAGCGATTTTCGATATGGCTTTGGACGCAAAGTGTTTCTCGAACTTCCAGCCATGCTCAAGAGCTTAGAGCTAGCCGACAGCAACTATGAGGAAAACACCGTATTTCAAGAGTCGATGTCAGCACTACACGAGTACATGGAACGCCATATTCGCGCGGGCAAGGATATCTCATGGCAAAAAAGTCTTTTCACCAACGAGCAATGGAATCATATTAAGTCCGCAGATCCATCACGCGGAGGAAGCATCGTCATCCGACGGTCAACAAAAGCTAACAACTCGCTCCTACCTTACGCTCAACTTAATGAACACCGTCATTCGGTACGAGAGTTTTCCGATGAGCCAGTAGATGTTAATCTCATCGAGCAAGCCATTGACATGGCTATGAGGACACCGTCCGTCTGCAACAGACAACCAACTCGAGTTCATCTGATCCTAAACCCTGAAATCATCACTAAGGCTTTGGCTATCCAAGGAGGAGTGGGAGGATATGCGGCACCCCCTGCCCTTATTCTCATTACTTCCGACCTGCGATCGTTCATCACATCCTATGAACGGAATGAGGGGTTCACTGACGGCGGACTTTTTGGCATGTCCCTTCTTTTGTCGCTTGAATCCTTAGGACTTGCTTCCTGCCCTCTGAACACCATGTTCACGGCAAAAGCAGATAAGGATACCCGCAAACTTCTGAATCTCCCTGATAACGAAGTGCCAGTCATGTATATTGAGGTCGGTAACTTCCTTGAGGAAACTCGCACATGCGCATCTGTTCGTTATACAGGAAATCAAATCACGACAGTCATCAAATAGGAACTGCTGATTTCTTATTAGCTAGATGAGTTAACCGAAAGACAATGAAGGCTACGAATAACAAATCACATTCGCGTATTTTTAAGAATGCGTTGTTCCTATACGCGCTCACGTTTTCAAACTATCTGATCGGACTATTACTCCTGCCGTACCTGTCACGTGTGCTCAGCGTGGAGAAGTTCGGCGTGATCGGATTCGCGACGTCGTTCTGCCTGGTGTTCCAGATGGTGGTGGAGTACGGTTTCCAGCTGTCGACCACCGCGACCATCTCCGTGCATCGCGACGACAAGGCCAAAATGTCCCGAACCATCTCGACGATGACGTACACCAAGCTGCTACTGGCATGTGGTGCATCGGCCGTGTTCTTGGCATGCGCGATGTTCGTGGACATGCTCCGCGGCCATTTCGTGATCATACTGCTGTTCTTCGTGGACTCGATCGCCAAAGCACTGCTTCCGGACGCCTACTTCAGAGGCATCGAACGCATGAAGGACATTACCATCCGCGCGGTGTCCGCAAAATCCGGAATCCTGGTGGCGACGCTGTTGTTCGTGAAGGGCGACGACACCCTGATCATCTATCCCGTCTCGATGATCGTATTTGATACCATCGCGCTCCTGTGGGCGTTCTCCCTGCTCAAACGCGACGGTTTGAAGGCGACCGGCACCACCATGAGGGAAATGCTGGAAGCTTTGAAAGACAGCTTCTGGTTCTTCATATCCCGCATATCCGTGAGCATCAACGGATCATTGGGATCCATCTTCCTTGGCATGCGCTACAGTCCCGAATCCGTGGAGATGGGCCTGTACTCCGGCGCGACCAAGCTGTCGTCCGCCGGAGAGCAGATGATTCCGCCGCTCGGCGATGCACTCTACCCGTCGATGGTCAACAAGAAGGACTACAGGCTGTTCTACCGCATAGTGTTGCGGGGCGGCATCCTTTGGTTCCTCGCGTGCGGGCTGGTGGAAGTGCTGGCGACGCCGTTGTGCGTGCTGATTCTCGGCGGACAGTACGCCAGCGCTGGCGGGTTCCTGCGGATACTGATGGTCGGCGTGTTCTTCGGATATTTCAGTTTCATGTTCGGCTATCCAGCGCTCTCGCCGATCGGGAAGGCGACCTGGGCGAACGCGGCGATCATGGTCAGCGCGATCGTGAATCTTACGGCCTGCGCGGTTCTGTGGCTGACCGGGAACATCACACCGCTGACGGTGTGTGTGGTGTTCTCCAGCACCAACATCACGACCTTCATCGTGCGCTTCGGCGCATTCATGAAATTCAGGAACTTAGCGGAACAGGATGCGGAATGAGTGGTTCCAAGCGTATCGAGTGGATCGACGTGGCCAAGGGTGTCGGCATCGTACTGGTCAGTTTCGGCCACCTCAGGAACGGTGACGGCGAAAGCGTGTGGCTGCCCGCATTGGACGTGCCCATCGACGCGATATACTTGTTCCATATGCCCTTGTTCTTCCTACTGGGGGGGCTCACGTTCAGTAGGAGGGGCGGGTTCAAGGCGTTCCTGGCGCGCAAGGCCAAGACGTTGCTGGTGCCGTATTACGTGTTCTCCCTGTACTTCCTCGCGAAACCGTTCGCGATACTGCTCATACCATCCATGCGCGCGACCTTCCAGACAAGCCACGACTACGGTATTACGCACCAGTTCCTCGACGTGCTCATCATGGGCAATGGACTGTGGTTCCTCATGGCGTTCTTCGTGGGCGAATGCCTGATGTACGGGCTGACCAGCCTGACCGATGACGGACGCGTGCTTGCCGCTATTGGAATGGCGTTCGTCATCCTGTCGACATTCGTCTCGTCCCAGACCGGATGGCCTGCACTACCCTTCCAGATTGCGGCCGGGGTCAAGGCAGCTGGCTACATGTGCGTCGGATACGTGCTGAAGGAATGGCTCAAAGCCATTCCGCGCGGGAGAGCGGGCGTATCGTCAGCTTGCGCGGCCGTAGTGTTCCTGACGTTAGCGGTACCGGCCGTGGCCGGAATCGTACCGGATGGTCCGGCGCTGCTGACCGCATCGGTCGCGGCAGCATTCCTTGGCACGTTCGCCGTCATCTGGCTGTGCATCGCGGTGGGGTCATGCCGGACGCTGGCCTATATCGGCCGCTACAGCCTCGTCTATTACGCGCTGAACGCATTGACACTCAACATCATGAAAATCGGGCTTTTCCGAGTCATCGGCATCAACGTGGCGTCCACACCGTGGTTTTCACAGCTTCTCGCGGGCCTCGCGGCCACCGCCCTTGCGCTCGTGCTGCTGACCCTCGCGAACCTTTTCATACAACGCTGGATGTGGTGGGCCATAGGCAAAAAACGCCCATAACTCGGCAACAGGGTGCGGACGTTTTTCTTGGAGTTAATCACGCAGCCAATCCATGGCTCAGCCGGTTCTACCGGACTCACCCAACCAAGCGATTGCTTGATGTGATCGTGGTTGCACCAGTGGGTGTACCCGTCGATCAACGCGAGCACCTCCCCACGGGTGTGCTCCTCCCACCGCCCGGGGCGGACGGACCCGACCCTCATCCCGCCGAAGAAACCCTCCGCGGCCGAGTTGTCCGGCGAACGGCCCTTCGCGCCCGTCGATCTCGTCAGCCCGAACCGCTCCATGAGTTCCAGCCATCCCGGCCGCCTATGGTGACGGCCACGGTCGGAACGCACCCGAGGACGCGCGCCCTCGGGCAACGTGGCGGCCGCCTTCTCCGGCATGGTGTCGGCGGGCTGTACGTTGGGGCCGTATCCGGCTGTGTAGGCGACTATCTTGCCGTCGTGGCAGTCGATCACCGGCGAGAGATACACCTTGCCATCAGCCGCCTTGATCTCGGTGATGTCCGTCAGCCGCTTCTCGTTGGGACGTTCGGCGGTGAAGTCCCGGGTGATCGGGGTGCCGGGGGCGGGATTCGTCCCGCCCTCGTGGGAACCGTGCCCGCGACGTCTGGGAACATGCGCCACGGGCCCGTCCTCGGCCATGATCCGTCCGGTCACCTTCTCCGGGACGCCGGTTCTGAGAGCGGTCTTGATCCCGCGGTACCCGTAACGACTCTTGGACGCGGCGAACGCATCGGCCGCCTCCGCTCCGAGCCCGGCGTGTTTATCCTTGCCGGCCTTCGCATGGTGGCAGTGGTGGCCTCCGGGCGCGATGGCGGGCAAGCGGAGCTTCGCCGGGGTCTCGATGGACGGATTCATCGGCATGCTGGACGAGTACATGGTCTGGTATCGGGACAGGAGGATCAAGACGGAGTCCGGACACGGGCATCATGGACCGTCGACACGAGCTCGGTCTTGTGGCATGATTGGTAGTGATGGAATCAACGACGAGTCCAACAAAACGTCACCAGCCCCACCTAAAAAGGTTTGTTCTTCATAACGCAATTCGCGGCACGAAAAATAAACCCTTCAGTATCTCAGGAACGTCGCCTCCAGCGATGACCTTCTTCCTGTGTAGGAGGAAGACGATCGCCCGCATCTATATGCACGACGCGAGCATCCGGCACCGCCCCACCGCGGGGACCAACTTCCACATATTCGCCGGGGCGTTTATTATCTTCGCCCGGCTTGAAAACAGCTGCCATTGCAGCTCCTTTCATTGTCAGGAGCCCATCTCAACCGTTTTGACATACCATTGCGGTAGTTTTGTAGCGTCGTGCAGACACCTACGAGTTCGAGAGGCTCGTTTTCCTAGGTTCCGACCTGTTCCAGCAGATCGGAACCTTTTTGTTTCCAGGCTTCGGATGAAGCCCCGCAAAGACCATACCACACGAAACAGCTTGAGACAAGTTTCGCCAATCTAAGACACATATCGTCTATATTAATGGCTATAGTGGAGATAGTATTACCCTTCGAGGCTTTACTGGAGCGTGGCACATATGAAAAAGAAAGACGTTTTGGATCTCATCCGCTATCACACGGAGCACAACGACGCCGCTTTTCGGACCCAAGCATACAATATCGCCAAGGAATTCGCCGAATCCGGAGACACCCAACTATCCGAATACATCCTCGCGCTTATCTCAAACGCGAACACCCTCGTTCCACAATCCGCAAGCATAGAACTCGATTCCACATTTCTCACAAAACGAACAGTTGTGCGAACATCACTCCCCTTGCCGGAACCCATCGCAAACGACATTCAAGGCGTGCTCAATGCCATCGGGCGCAACATCGGCATACATCGTTTCCTTTTCCACGGCCCCGCGGGCACAGGAAAAACCGAATCCGTGAAACAGATTTCCTCTCTCCTGCAACGAGAACTTTACGTAGTGGACTTCGCATCCATCATCGACAGCAGACTCGGCCAGACCGCCAAAAACATCACGAAACTCTTCAACGAAATCAATCAATTCCCACAACCCGAGCAAATGGTTGTTCTATTCGACGAAATCGACGCCCTCGCATTAGACCGCATCGACTCCCGAGACGTACGTGAAATGGGTCGAGCAACATCCATGCTGCTCAGTCAAATGGACGAACTGTCAGAGCAAATCATGCTGTTCGCCACCACAAACCTGTACTCCAAATTCGACAAAGCCTTCATCCGCCGGTTCGACGCCACAATCGACTTCGGCAGATACACGAGCGAAGATCGCTCTGACATCGCCGTAAGCATCCTGAACGGATATTCGAAACAGTTCTCGTTCATCGGGAAGAATACGCGACTGTTCAAAAAAATCCTCGCCAACGCAGGCATACTCCCCTACCCAGGAGAAATGAAAAACATTATCCGCTCATCCATCGCTTTCAGTAAACCTGACGACGAAAACGACTACTTGCGGCGTTTATACACCGCCTTGGTACCCAATGGCTCTGAAACCATCCAAGACATACATGCACTGCATGATCAGAACTTCACCTTGCGTGAGATTGAAATCCTAACCGGAATATCCCGCAGCACCGTAGCTCGAGAAATCAAGGAAGCCAGCAATGAATAATACGCTCGTACTCAAAGGCAAACTCCAGACTCGGCGAGCGCAACGCCCCGGCGCTCCAGCACTGCCAGTAGGCAAATCAGTCGATATGAACGATATGGAAGCGAAAATCGCAAGCCTTCAGACAGTACGTGATTACTGGAGAGAGCAACCGCCGATTATCAATCCTCTGGTTGAAGTGCACTACAGGCAGGTTGTGGCTAAAAGTAACAGGATCAAACAACTTCTTTCCGGTCATGGGAAGCGAGCTAATGATTCCATAGTTGGCGCGCGCTTTGAGCCAATCGAAAGCAAACTCAGCACTTATGACGGATCCGAACATGGTTCCAGCCAAATCGGTACGCGCATGCGTCACATCATCACGCATTACGTGACCATGGACACTATCGATTCGACGCTTACTGACTTGGAAGCGTGCAAAACGATCCTGGAACATCATGGCGGTTCCATCAACGACGAACAACTTGCCACAATTACCAAAGCGGGTCTCGACAAAATCGACGAACGCGCAGGACTGAGCAAAACAACTTTCGCACAGCTCATTCGCGACATATATTTCGTTGACCATTTCGACGTGAGGTCCGTAATAAATAATCCGAAGTATCGCGCTTTGGTGACGCTATATGATACGGGGCGAGACGCCAGCCAAACAGTGTCACTGTTGAATTCCCTTGGCATCAATGTGATCTCAACCAGTCTGCTCGATCCGACAACCATCAACCTGTTGCCAGAACAGTACAGCAAGCTGGCTGAAACTGCGCCATATCTGATTGCCATGGCGCAAAAAAACATCTTGGATCTGAAAGTTGAGACAAGCACTAAGCAGAATCCGCAGGATGCACGAGACTCTCAAAACGAATACGGCCTTTCCGTTCCGCCACCGCATAACGAGCCGATTGTCGGCGTCATTGACACACGATTTGATGAAACCGCTTATTTTGCCGATTGGGTTGAGTATCACGATGATCTGATCGACCCGCAATTGGGGGTCGATCCGGAAGACTATGCGCATGGCACGGAAGTCGATTCCATCATTGTGGACGGCCCTGCCCTGAATCCTGCTCTGGAAGACGGTTGCGGCAGATTTCGCGTACGTCATTTTGCGGTCGCTAAAAATGGCAAAAATAGCTCTTTCAGCATTCTAAAATCCATACGGCACATCGTGGAAACGAATCAAGACATCACCGTATGGAACCTATGCCTCGGATCAACAGAGGAAGCACTCGAAAACACCATATCCCCCGAAGGCGCAATGCTGGATGAACTTCAAGAGAAATACGGCGTTATCTTCGTGGTGGCAGGGACGAATAAGACTTCTAAAGATTCCCCAGATACCCCCAAACGAATCGGCGCCCCGGCAGATTCCGTCAACGCTTTAGTGGTCAATGCGACTTCCATACTCAGAGAGCCCGCAAGCTATACCAGAGAGGGACCGGTATTACATTTCTTCCGGAAACCAGATATCTCCTACTTTGGTGGAGACAATTACGGCGAGATGGCTGTGTGGTCTCCAGGAGGAGTGGCGACCACACGAGGAACCTCCTTTGCCGCGCCTTGGATCACACGAAAACTAGCATATCTGGTCCACGTCATGCATCTTTCTCGTGAAGCAGCCAAAGCACTGATTATCGACGCAGCTTCCGGCTGGGAGCCAATTTCCGCGGACAATATCAAGCTTGGATATGGTATTGTCCCCACCCGAATTGAAGACATTCTGGAAACCCCTTCTAACGAAATACGATTCGTTTTGGAAGGAACCATCGACACTTTCGAAACATACAACTACAACATTCCCGTGCCAATGAAAGATGGAAAATACCCATACATGGCCAGAGCCACGCTTTGCTATTTTCCAAAATGCGATAAAAGGCAAGGCGTGGATTACACCGACACCGAGCTTGATTTCCACTTCGGACGCATGAAGACAAGCGGTATCGACTCACTCGACAACAACATACAAGGAGATCCTTTCGCTCGAACCTATGAAGATACGGCTCGGAAAATGTATCGCAAATGGGACAATGTGAAACATGTCAGTGATATCGAAAAACGCAGCTTCCGACCGCGTGTTTCGCACGGAATTCCTTACTGGGGTTTCAAAATCCGCAAAACCGAACGCTTCGACCCTCCAGTAGACAAGAATGGCAACGTCGGAAAGAACGCAGGAGATGGTCTTCGTTTCGGCATTGTGGTGACGTTACGCGGCATGGACGGACGTAACCGTTTCGACGAATTCAAGATGCAATGCCAACTGCAAAGCGAACCCTGGATCGTGGAAGAAATCGACATGAACACTAACATCAAGATTTACCAGGAAGCCGACGCTGAAATCACGTTCGACGACGAAACTGAGAAGTGAACCAGTCGTCAGGCTGACCGTCCGGCAGTGTGAAACGTGACTTGTGCAGACACCCACAGCCCGCCCGCACAAGACGCGTTTTACACCTGCACAACTCGGATTTTGTCCGACTAACGTGACTTGCGCAGGCATGGTTTTAGTAGTAAAGAAGCACCCATTACGGCGTGTCGATTTGTCAAAAACGATTTCTTCATGTAAATTGTCCATTTACATGTACGTGGAGCGACTCGACCGATTCTTATGAATGTGAAGCGGTCCTCCAAAAGTGGATAGTCGTTATGGCTATCCACTTTTTTCTTAGGGAGCGCAAACGATGCGATCGGCGTCAAACGTATCGGCAAGTAAAAATAGGATCGCCTTGAACACTAAAGAACAGTGCGATCTTTTAGAAAGCCATGGTGTTGAATTCAAACTCTGCTCCAAGGCGGAAGCAGAATCTTTCCTACGAAACAATACTTACTTCTTCAAAATCAAAGCCTTTGACAAGAACTTCAAACGCGATCAACAAGGCAACTACAGCAAGCTGGATTTTGCCTATCTTAAAGATATATCAACTATCGATTTTAAGCTTAGAATGTTGATTCTTCGCATGACAGGCGATATAGAACATGCGTTGCGCATTCGATTCAACAACTTAATTTCAAGAGTCCAAGAAGACGGATACCAAGTAATTGCCGACTACGAAAAAGATCAAAACCTCTACTATGCCAAACATGGCAGATCGTTTGTTCCAGAAGATGATTACAAAAAATCGGTTTATACGGAAGGAATGATCAATAAGTATCTGGATCAAAAACCAGTGTGGCTGTTCTGGGAGACTTGCACTCTGAACAGTCTTATACGTTGTTACAGTTCTTTTCTCGAGCATCGCAAGTTTTATGATATGACGTATTCTTTGCTCTACGGAGTAAGGCTCTTACGCAATGCGGCCTCGCATCATAATTGTCTTCTTATCCCACCAGCGGCCACCATCAAAAAGACAAAAGTCTTGGATAGTTTGATGCCTATTTTTCTCGCGACAGACAACCCGGTAAGGGAGAAGACTCTTTATCTTGCGCAATCAGATCCTTTGATACATGATCTTTCCTGCATCCTTCTATCTCATATCAATTTGGTCAAGAGTGCTGGAATGAGGCGATACACAGACGACCAAGCAGCCTCTGTGCTGAGACGAATCGATGAACACGCGGCGTGGTACAAAGACCCGCAGAGCGGCTGCGACTACCTTCTGGACCAGTTTGACGCCATCAAACTGTTGCTATCGGAATATATAAAATTCAACAAGCAGTACGATTCCGGCAAACTGTCAGAAACGCAATTAGAACTGAAAACAGAGCCTACCCGAAAACCCGTACGCCATGGACGACGTCGTCCTTCAAAGAAAGCCCGGAACCAAGCCACCAGTGTTTATTCCATTGGAAACTTTGAGACCGAGGAGCTGACCTTGAACCTTGCTTCCGATCATCGGATTGAAGAAATTCGGATCCGATGATCGGAGTGTGGTTTCATGTCTGCATTACTAACGTTTTGCGTCTATACAGCTCAAGAAAGAGACGGAAAATACTAGTTGTGCAGACGCGACGACTGCAGATGGACCGTTGCGTATGCGCAGATTGCGGAAGCGATCACCAGCAGCAGTGAGATGACGGCGAGCGCCTGCACTGCGGAGCCGGTACGGGGCATGTCTGGCTGCTTGGGCTCGGCGGGCTTGCTAGGTTCGTTCGGCTTGTCTGGCTCTTCTGGCTTGTCTGGCTCTTCTGGCTTGGCGATGGATTTGATGTTCACTGTTACTTGCGTGCTGATTTCATCATGGCCGGAGGTACGGAATTGCGGGTCCGCTCCCCCATCGGCGGTTTCAGCATTGCGTGTTGCAGTGATGGTGACGGTTTGGATTACCGCATCAAATGCCTTTCGCTTGGCGACTGCCTGCAGCGCGAGCTCGATCTGCTTGTTTAGAGCTTGCAGTTGCTCGGCATCCGCTACGAGACGATAGTCGGAAATACCGTTCAGTTTGGTTCTGGTGAGGTCTAGCAGACTGTCGTTGGTTAGCTTCTGCAAGGTTGAACCTTGCTTAAGTTCCACCGTGGGGTAATCACTTGAAATAGCCAGCTCACTGATATTAAACATGCCGTCGTCGCTATCTGGAATCAGGCCTGCCACGTCGACCAAGTAGGGTGTGAGATTCTCCGTAGTGGAGAATGAGCCGCCCATGAGCACGAGCGTGTCAAGCCCGGCGGGGATTGCGCCATGGTATTCACCGCCGCGAATGCTCACATAGCCGAGGTGTTCTGCATCGTTCAACATGCCGATCAGTGTTGGTGCGGTGAATGTTCCTGCGGAAATACTGGCCTCGGAAGAGGTGCTACCTGTTTCTGCGAACCGCATGAGCGTGGTGTTCGATGTGAAGTTTCCACCTTGAATCTGCAACGCTCCACGGCAGTCGATTGCGGGATTATCTCCGCCGGCAACCGTGCCCGATCCGGTGATGGTGAGCTGCATGTTGGCAGGAACTGTGATTGCCGTGGTATTGCTGGCGTTGAGCGCATGTCCGTTCAATTCGAGCGTGACCCCACGCACCACTTTCGGTGGGGTGACGGTGACGCTTTCCGTAGCATCGGAAAGCAATGTGACCGTATTGTTCTTCATCGACGTATGGCCAATCGCGTCTTGCACGCTCATATAGGTCGTATTGCCCACTTGGGCGACCGGCTGCGGCTCATCTGCGAACGCTATCACGGGAAACAACAACGTTCCCGATAATGAGATAATCAAGAAAAACGCGATAATCGCCGTCGAAAGCGTTGACAACATATGGATGTGGTTTGATTGCAGGCGTTCGACCGCCTGCTTTTCATGCTTATACATGATCGTTCCTTGCATGGAGCGGTGATTAACTATTTCAAACGCACCGAAATGCGTGTAGACCACCCTCAGCCCTGAGGGATAAAGAAAAGCAAAATAACAATATTACAACGTTGAAAAATTATCTCACGCAATCTACATAAAAAGCAAATCGACTGCCGAAAGAAACTAGACAAATAGTAGAGTAACTAACTCTCTATCAGTGGTATTGCAATCATGTCAGCAATTCCCCAGAAATTTTTATACGAGTAAAGAACGACAATAGACAGTAAAAGATACGCCACAATTCAAATACTATAGGAAAGTTTTCTTGCTGATGTGTCAGTATTGCATGCAAAAAACGACGCGATCCATCCAGGTGATACAAACACCCCATGAACCGCGTCATGCCCCACTATTTCCCAGTGCATAACACCTTAGGGCAGAAGAAAATTCAAAAGCTCGGCAAGAGCGAACCCAAAAAGGTTCAGAGCACACCCTGATCGCTTGGAGTCTGCGAGCCAGAGCTAGAATCGCTGCCGGAACCAGGATTATTGCCAGGAGGTGTAATAGGAGTCGAGGGAGTCAATCCACCGCTTGGAGTCTGCGAACCAGAGCCAGGATTACTACCGGAACCAGGATTATTGCCAGGTGTAATAGGAGCCGAGGGAGTCAATCCACCGGAAGGCTGCCGCGTGTACTGGTAGTTGTATGAATTGCCCGTATTGCTCTGTTGTTGCTGCTGCTGTTGATTCTGCGCAGCCAACGCGTTCATGGAAGCATTCACATCATCAGATGCGGTTTGCAAATCCGTTATCGACTGGTTAATGGCATTAGTATCGGTACTATTGCCATTGAACAATTCCAAAGCATGGTCAATGGCACTCTGCAACGTCACTCGCGTGGAATCATCCGCCACTTGGTACAAGCTATTGTCAAGCAGTGACTGCGCATTATTGATGGCTGTTTCAAGCTTCTTCAGCGCATCAGCGTTGTCTTGCTTCTCCTTAGCCTTCTGACTGTTCGTAACGGCTGTTGCAGAATCATTCAAGTTCTTGGATTGGCTTTGCAACGTAGGCAGTAGTTCGTTCATGGCTTTACTGCGCTGGCGAAGTTCAGCGTTGCTCAAATCAGCGCTGCACTCCCCTACCGTTGTAAGATTCTGCGCATCTTTCACTGCAGACTGCAACGTGGTTAGCGTTTTCGCATCCGAAACCTGATCGCTTTTCACATTCTGCAACGATTTGGCGTTCTTCAACTCCGCCTTGTATTCCTTCACAGCCTTCTCATATGCCTTGGAAGACTTTTTGCACATGCTCAACGCGGTACGGTGCTGTTCGTTCCGTTCAAGCCCTTGGTCATACTGCTGGCGCTGCCAAACACCGAATCCAACGCCCGCGGCAACCAACGCCACTATGGCCACAATCGCAACGGTAATAATAATTGTCTTGCGATGTGACTTCTTTGGCGGAACCGGAACAAGCTTCAATGGATCATGCTCATCGTTTTCCATGTCAGACAGGTCATCTGGCATGGGCAGGCTTTCAGGTATGAAGGTAGTAGAAGCAGAGGCAGGAGAATCCACAAAAAGCGGCATAGTGGAATCCACAGAAAAGGCCGACTCTACCGGAGATGCAAACGAAACAGTTCTCTCGGCAGATTCAGCAGATGGTGAAGCATCAGCAGACTGTGTAGCATCGAGCGTTGCGGTCGAAGAAGACATCGAATCAGGCTCGAGCGACGAGGTGGAATCGTTGTCAGCACCAGAAATATGTTTTCCTGCACTATTCGGAAAATCCTCAACACGAAGGTTTACCGTGGGCGCATCACTCACCGGGGTGGATGACGTGGCAGCGGTCATGCTTGTGGCTGCAGCCTGCGCATAAGCCGCATCGGATGCCTCGCCACGTTCCACAGCCGACTCAACTTCCGAAAAGGTGATCAGTGGAATATCCCAGAACGTATCCACCACATCATGCTCGGAAGCCGACTGCGCCTTGGTCTGCTGCTTGCCCTGAGAGCTCAGAGAGTCTCCCGACGAAACAAGATGCGACAGATTCGGCACAGTATTGTTGTTGTCACCCATGTTGATTCCTTATTACAGCGTGAGACCGAAGCTTCACGCTCCGGTCTCATGTTCACGCCTTATATACACTACTTGCGGCTACTTTTTGTGGCTTTTCTTCCGCGGAGCATCCTCGTAGTAGTAATAGTAGTTCGATTTGGAATGCGTCTTCTTCGGATCGGCATAGTTGAAGATAAAACCAAGCACCGGGACCTTGGCTGTATGACAGGATTCGAGAATCTCCTTGAGTTCCTTCTTCTTGCACACGCCACGACCGGTCACCAGAACCAGACCCTTGGCCCACCGGCCGAACACGACACCATCGTTGGAAACACTCAACGGGGCGGTATCAATAATAACGTAATCATACTGAGTCAAAGCCTGTTCGACCATAATACGCATGGTGCCTGATCCAAGAAGTACGCCAGCATTCGCTGGGCGTTTACCAGCAGGAAGAATATGCAGATTCGGCTTCCAGTAGTTCTGCACCACATCTTTCGGAGACATCTGACCAGAAAGCACGTGCGCCAAACCGGCAGAACCTTCAAGACCCAAATGATGAGCAACGGAAGGATGGCGCAAATCAGCGTCGACCAGCAGCACGTGAGCACCATCTTCAGCCAAGGCCGCAGCCACGTTGATTGACATAGTGGTCTTGCCCTCAGAAGGCTGCGCACTGGTAATGACCAGTAGCTGCCCCTTGCCCGCAACCTTATCGGTCTGCAAGAATTCGATATTGGTGTGAATACGGCGGAATTCCTCAGCGATAGGGCCATTAGGCTGGCTGACGAGCACTGGGCGCTTCTCACCTAGGGAATTATCCTGAGGCACGGAACCCAAGGAAGACGCCCCAACCAAGCTGCGCACGTCGGAAGTCTCCTCGACCTTAGTGTTCAGCATGTCTTTCAGCAGTGCGGCGAACACTCCAAGCACCAGACCTGCGACCACGCCGACCGCTAGATACAGCGGCTTATTCGGCGAGCTTGGGCTTTCAGGCACGCGCGCCCTCTGCACGATGGAGATCTTCACCGGAGACTTATCTGCTGCGGAATACAGATCGTTTTGAATCACGTTCTGCATAGACGCTGCCACCGCATTGGCAATGTCGGATGCCTGCTGCGCGTCACCGTCTTCCGCGGAAATGTTCACGAACGCGGTGTTCGTAGGATTGGTGACAGTCAGTTGCTCGGCCAGACTCTTCACTGAAGTATCCAGTCCAAGATCCTTGATGACTGGCTCAAGTACGGTTTCGGTGGTTGCCAACGTTGTATACGACGTGATCTGGCCAGCGATGTACGTGCCACCCGTGTACTGCTGGCTAATGCCCGCATCATCCCCCTGGGATGCATTGTACGTAGCCATAGCCTGAGCCGTGGCGGTATACTTCGGCGGAACCAAGAAGGTGTACGCAGTCACCCCGGCGAAAACCATCACAAATACGATGGCCGCGGTGACCAGATGCTTGCGGATGACACGCATCAAATCCATCAACGTGATGCCGTCTTCAGAATCATCTTCAACGGCAACCTGCTGGATGTTAGTGCTCTCTACGGAAGTCACTGAATCCCTCACTTCTGCATGTTAAAAACCTTAAGTAATGCTATTCTACCCCCTAGAAATAGAGTCTGTTTTATCAGGCAGCAATCGCTTTTTCACTATTCATCCATACGAATGTGCCATGATAAAAAGCTGGAACACCTAACAGAGGGGGATTAATGTCTCAACATGCGAGCGCTCACGCCGCCCGTTCTCACAAGCTTCGCAATACATTGTTTGTTATTGCGGCACTGCTCATCCTGCTAGTCATTGCCGGGGGCGTCGTCGGTCTGAATTTCTACAAGCAGGCGAAGGAAGTCAAAGCTCACGAGGAGCAGGCGGTCTCGTCTCTTTCGGCCATCACCGACGTCAATACGTTGAAGGATGCGCAGGCGTCGGATGCCGCGATCAAGCAGGCGCAGACCCATACCGCTGCGGCAAGAGATATTGCCAATGGAACACTGTGGAACATGCTGTCGAAGATGCCGGTTGTGGGTGGTGATGTTACCAACGTGCAGGGCATGACGCAGGTGGTGGATGATTTGGTGCAACAAACACTGCCGTCACTCACCGATGTGGTACAACAGCTTGCGAACGCGCAGATCAGCGGCGAAAATGGCCAGTTGAATCTTCAGCCCATTGTGGATGCGCAAGACGACTTCTCTTCGGTAAGCAAGCAGGTGAAGTCGTTGAATTCGAAGCTCAGCAATCTGCCTGAGCCACGTATCGGCATGGTAAAGAAGGCATATTCGCAGAGTCGCAGCCAGTTCACCAAGGTTACGGACATGGTGGAGCAAGTGAACAATGCGCTACAGATGCTCCCCTCCTTCTTGGGACAGAACGGTGCCCGAACGTATCTGCTGGTGGCGCAGACCACTTCCGAACAACGTTCCGGCGGCGGACTGGTGGGCTCCATGGGTACGTTGCAGACCGATCATGGACAAATTCAAGTCGGTGAGTTCCATCACAATGGAGACTTCATTAACGGCAGTAATGGCAATGCTTCGGAACATGCCGTATTCAAGGGACCCCTGGGATTCTCCTTCGATATTCGCGATACGTTCGCGGTGCCAGACATCGCCCGCAATGCGGAAATGATGAATGAAGCTTGGCAGCGTTCCCAATATGCTTGCGATGTTGACGGTATCGTATCTGTCGATCCGGTGTTCATCCAGAAAATGGTGGAGATCAACGGCAATGTGACGTTGGAAGATGGTACTGTGCTCACTGGCAAAAATACCGCTGAATACATGCTCAACACCATCTATAAGGAAGTTCCTGTATCTCTACAAGACACGTATTTCGAATACATCGCCTCCACCATTATGAACAACGCCTTCAGCAACATGGACATCACCAAGATGATGAAGGTGGCTCAAAGCATCGGCGAATTAACCAGGAACCGCCATTTCTACGCATACACGTTCCATGATGATGAAGCCAAATATTTCCAAGGTGCCGGACTCGCCAAGGGCACTCCAGACAGCGAGACCGATCCGGAAGTGGGCATTTACCTCAACGAACAGAATCCGTCGAAGTTGGGATGGTATATCGACCGTAAGTCGCAGATTACCAAAACCGGTCAGAATGCCGATGGGTCGAAAACCTACCATGTCACCTACACGTTGACCAATACGCTGACTTCCAGCGAAATGGCCACCTGCACCGGCTATATTCTGGGCGGCGAGCAGGCGGGTGTAACGGGTAAGCCTGTTGCGGCTCCGGGAACGTCTGCGCAGCGTATGCTGTTTTACGCGCCAAAGGGCGGTTCCATCAGCGAGATCACCTCATCCGGAGATGTGCGAGATCAAAGCAATGCTGTGATGGATGATCAAAAACTGGTCACCAATGTGGCTTATATCGCCCCTGGGGAAAGCGTGACTTTCGATTTCGACGTGACCACCTCGCCGAAGGCCGAAAGCGATCTAACCATTGATCAGACACCATCCGGCAAAATGACCAACGAGGTCAACTACCAGTACTGACTGATTCGTGCCGGCACTGACTGAAAGCACCGGCACGAAATCGTCGACCATGACGGCCACTGTCATCTAAGCCCACATATTGTAAGTATCAGTGGACTGCCCAGAACAAATCTGCGAGCGCACAGGCGCTATATCCACGCTGTAATGCTTTTTCATGCTTTTCAGCATGGTTCGCAAAGCATTATTGGTCTGGTTGGCCGCAATACGGAACTTGTCGAATGACTTGCCGTGCGGGTCAGCGATGTCTTTGGGAGTGGGCAGCATCGGACGAATCATGGAGGAGACTTTGATAACGGAAGCGAGGCGCTCCTGGATGGTCCGTCCGCTTACCATGCCGTTTTGCGCGCAGTATTGGCACATGTTGGCAAAGTCGTTAAGCAGAAATGTATAACGGACCGCGCCTGGCGCGAGGGCAACGATGTCTTTGCGCTGTTCTTTCTCGAAGCAGAGAATCAGATCAGCACTCTCAGCCATAGATCGGGTGAGTCTGCGGGATCGGAATCCGCTTGGTTCAATGTTGACGCTGGTCATAAGTCTGGCACTGGACGGATCCATCTGGCATCGCGGAAGGCCACGCGTGCCGGCGCTAGAAACCTGCACAGTGGTGCCATCGAGGTAGCGAGTGAGCAGGAGTTCGCCCATAGGCGACCGGCAGATATTGCCTGTACAGACGAACATGATATGCATACCGCACACCCCTTTGTATCTCTACCTAGCTTATGGAAACTACAATCCTCAATCTTACCTCAGCTATAGATATTACAATTTGGGGCTTAACCGTTTTACCCCTTAGGAAATACCGCAGGAAACATACACACCCCGACAAAGGAGCTGGCTTCTTGAGTTGCAGGTTTATCGCAGAAGTTCGTTTCCGCCGCCACTTTCCGCCGCTATGCAATGGTTAGGGTGGCAAGCAGTGCGAGATGGTCGGAACCTTGAATCCGCTTGGTTTCCAAATTTCTGGCGTACACACCCTTGT